>ENA-OUQF01000042-OUQF01000042.1-human-gut-metagenome-genome-assembly--contig:-NODE-42-length-149071-cov-12.815973_pt1 | contig 149071 bp, 134 predicted proteins | sample MGYA00237947_ERZ548826 | MGnify/ENA primary metagenome ERZ548826 (study PRJEB26490, sample SAMN05194701) | human gut metagenome | biome: terrestrial biome; feature: human-associated habitat... | reverse complement strand
CGCACCCTTGGTAAGGGTGAGGTCCCGAGTTCGATTCTCGGTATCAGCACCAGCGGTCAGAATCTATTTAACTCTCTGAATTATCAGAGATTTTCTCTTAATTTTAACTCATCAAAATTTTTCAAAAATTTTTGTGAATTTGGCTCATTTAAGCCATTTAACGATTTTCAGCTTCCTGAAAAAGTCGCTAATTCTCAAAACTACACTGAAAATAATGATTTTTTATCAGAAAAAAAGTCGAATTTTCTATCTAATGCTGTCGGTGATTTATCAATTATCGGCATTCTTTATAAAGAGCAGCTCAATTCAAAACTGAGCCCAACTCTTAAAGTCTTTTTGTCTATTCTGACAAATCTATGTAAAAACTCTCCATCAAAATTTATTGATTATTCAAACAATGAACTGCTTTCACGTGTTCATGAATTATTCAGTCTTGTTCAAATCAGAAGACATATTGAGAAACTCGATAAGTTAGGACTTATCTCTGTATCTTATGGACAAAACAGCTCACGCAAGATCTTAATATCCAGTGTGAACGATTTTGCTGGTAAGTTCATTTCGATCTCATCTATCTACACTGACTCAGGCGCATCTAAGCTTAAGGCTTCTGAGACACTTGTATTCTCATATCTCTTAGATAAATCATCATTCTTTGCTAAAGCTGATTTAGGCTTCTTCACTGACAGCGATGATGCAACTCAGATATGTAAAGAGCTTAATATCTCAGATAGAACACTTCGCAATGCTTATGCTTCTCTTATTGAGCTTAAGGCTGTTGCTTACTGCTCACAAGATTCTAAAAAGGCAGTTAAAGCTGTAAACATTAGTGAAGATATTAGCTCTCAGTATGCTGAGAAGTTCAATATCACAAGCTCAGAGCACTGCAGAAAAATTGTTCTCAAACGCTGCAAAGCAGGCTCTTCTAATGCTGATATATCCAGCATGACAAATGACTCTTTAAAGTCACTGTTACTAAGCTTAAAGGCAAAGAAACACTTTGGAAAAAAATGTCGTTTTCCACAGGCGGATTTTGGAAAAAAAGGATCTCAAAACAGCTTATCTTTGGAAAAAAATGATCTCTCTATTAATAATGAATTAAACGATCATATTAATAACGTAATTAATAACGCACAGCTCGCTGTTGATAAAACATATAAATTAAATCTAAAAAGTGATCCTATAGGCATAAGGGTCATCTCTCCTTCTCAATCAGATTCTTGCTGTTGGCTTGTACAAGTAAAGCCAGGCTCCCATGCAGAGCTTGATTTAAAGCTCAATACAAGATTTTTGACCATCCTTCACAAGATTAACGGTATTGATTTACAGAGTTCTTCACTTTCAGTGAAAGACATCAATTCTATGCTTAATCAAAAGAAAGTAACTCTTCAGGTTGAATCCGTATCAGGTATTTACCAGAACGTAAAGCGCACTTTGGAACTTACAAGAAATATATAAACAGGGGGAAATTATGGATATTTTTGAAAAGATTGCTTTTGCTCAAAGTATGTCAGATGACACAAGAAAACAGAACCTGATACCAATGCTTGAAGATCTTCTCTCTGTAGCTACAGGTGAACATATTGAGCTCAAATTAGACAAGAAAACAGAAATGATCTCAATGGTGATAGGTAACGAGTTCAAACAGATTTCAGTAAAGAACGACAACGCTTTAGGCCTTGTTCGTGACGTGATTGCAAACATTTAATCAAAGGAGTTTTTTATGAAGATTTTAACTGTAGCAAATGAGAAAGGCGGTGTTGGCAAGACTCTAGTTTCTGTTCAATTTGCTTTTTATTGTGCTTTTAAATTTGGCCTAAAAGTCGCTTTATTAGATCTTGATCAGCAAGGCAGTGCTTCAAACTCTGTCAAAGTAAATTCAAACAGTGCTATTGCTGATATTTCAGCATCTAATTTCATGCTAGAGCCTGTTGAGTCATTTTCATGCAAAATCGAAAGTCATATTCCTGAACTTGTAAGTTCTTCAAATCTTGTATGCTTTCCTGCCGATGATGCTCTTTCAGACATTGAAAAGAAAGGCGACGATTTTCATGAACTTGTTGCATATTATTTTAGTGAGAACATAAACAGCTTAGGGGCTTACTTTGATCTTGTAGTAATCGACACTAATCCTAATCCTGATGTTCGTTCAAATTTAGGACTTGCTGTAGCAACACATTTAATCTCACCTTTAGAGCTTAACAAAGAACCTATTGATGGTATTGCAAGACTAATTCCAAGACTTTCAGCTCTTGCTGAAAATAACCCTGATATGGAGCTAGGCAAGGGCTTTTTAGGTATGCTACCTAATAAGCTCACATCAACTAACTTCCAATGTAAAAACGCTCAAGAGCTTTTTAATTCAGCAAGTGACTTAATTCTAAAGTGGAAGCAATTAGATATTGTTCTTGATACTTCAAAGCTGTCTTTTGAAAAGGCTGCTGTAGCACTGGATGCTGATGGTAACGCTATTGTTAAAGAAACAACTCATTATGCTGCAATCAAAGAACACGTTGGCATTGCTGAAGCTCAAGCTAATGGCAAGCCTATATGGGAAATGCCTAATCAAAATGTAGCGTGGGGAGAAATGAAGCGTTGCTTCTTTACCATGCTATGTCAAATCAATCCTGAGAAAAAAGATACATCTACAGAAGAGCAGAAAGCCGTATTTGCAAAAGCATCAAAGCTTTATGGCAATACAGCTAAGGTCATTATCAAGAATTTCTGGATGACTGATGTCGCAGCTTCTCTTCCTGGCATGAATCTAAACGAAATTCAAACACTAAGGGAGATGCGCTGTGCAGCTCCTATCTCAATCGTTCTTTAAGAGGAAAAATCATGGCTGAAAATAAAGAAAAAGAGACTAATGAAGTTCCAGTGCAGAAGACTGAAACACCGTCATTAGCTCAAGAAGTTAAAAAGTCTCAGAAGAGTAATGAGTTAAGGAAAAAGCCAAAACTACCAAAGTTAAAGCTTAACTTTGTAGGAATGCTCTATTTAACTAACTTAAGATCTAAGAATTTAGGACCTTTAGAAAAGATTGTACTAGCTTACATTACTGGCTTAATCCTTGATGAGAGTTTACCTGAAGAGAAGCGTTCTAAATTTACAGGCTTTAATGAAGCACATTTTAAATACTACTCTGACAAGTATAAAAACAACCTTTTGAAAAAGATTAGAGTTCCTTTATTCAAAAAGATTTCAGAAAGCTTGCAGAGTAAAAAAGAGCTCACTCTAACTTTTGACTTTTTAGGAAGAGCTAACGCTGTTCTAAATAAGAGACATTGCACTGGATGCTGTCTTCCTATCTTTGAGATTGATCCTTCAAAGAGAATAAGCATTGACAAGCCATATCTAACTATTGAAGACAACCTAGAAGGGGAGGTTGGATATAACAAGAATGCTGACTATAACTATACAGCATGGATCATTTTAAGTGGACTTCTAAAGTGCGCTAATCAATCTTTAGTTGAATGCGAAGGCTTTTATGTTAACCGTGTTCAAATCATTAAATTAGCATCAACTCTGCTTCAGATGCCTGAAGCCGTGGTAAATGATGCTATGAACTACCTTTTTAAGATCAATGCCATTTTTACTAAAGAATCACTAGAAGATCCAACAAAGGAGTTTTCACTATATGACATAGTAAAAACTGAATCAGCTCCTTTTGAGTACTTATACATCAATGAATCAATCGTTAGCAGCTATATGAACTGGTTCCCTAACTTTGAAATTCTGCATTATTCATTTGAAGTATCAAGAACATCTTCAGTGTTCTCAGGCAAATATAGATAGACAATTTAAGGAGAATAAAAATGGGTATGACTCCAGAATATATCGCCAATTTAAAAAAGAAGGCTGATGCTTTTAAAAATAGAAGTGACTATGCAAAGCTCACTTCAAAATCAGGTTCTTTCTATGATTTTGATGTAGATATTATCTCCCCTGATCCTAATCAGCCTCGTAAAAACTTTGATGAAGCAGCTCTTCAGGAATTAGCTGATGATCTTAAAAAGAACGGCCTTATTCAGCCTATTGTCGTTCGTGACGATCCTGACAATGTTGGAAAGTTTATTGTTGTTGCTGGTGAACGCAGATTAAAAGCAGCTAAGTTAGCAGGCTTTAAGAAGATCCGCTCAATCCTATCAACCTATGACAATTCTCAATTAGGTTATGTTCAGATTGCTGAAAATGCTAAAAGAGACAATCTGAAATTCTATGAAATGGCTGAGTTCATTGTCTCAAGAGCAGATGCTGGTGAGAAACAAGCTGACATTGCTGAAAAGTTAGGCTTATCCAAAACAAAAGTAAGCGAATTTATGGTTTGGAAAGATGCACCTGATTTTTTGAAAGATGCTAAAGAGCATTTCTCTTCAATCAGAACTTTTTACGACATTGCTAAATTAACTGATGAATTTGCTAATGAGGTTAAGTCTTTTATTGAAGATTCTACAGGTGAAATTAGTAGAGCTGATATCTCATCTTTAAAGAAAAAACTTACTGAGCCAAATACAGCAGTAGAAAGCTCAGATTCAGAAATTCAAAATCCATCATTTGAAATTACTTCTGATGATTCTGAAGAAGAGCCAACGTCATTAGAAAATGACAGCACTGGAGATTCATTTGAAGAGCCTGCTAATGCCAGTGATTATGAGTCTGATGATACTGAAGAAAGTTCTGAAACTACTACAGATGATTTCTCTTCAGACGACTCTGCAGAATCTGTAGAAAATTCAAATTTAGATCCTGCTTTTCAGGATGAAGCTTTCTCTGGAGTTGATACTTCAATAAATGAAAGTGAATCTGAATCATTAGCTGATACAGACTTTGAGACTGAAACAAAATCTAAAAAGCTGAAGCATCCTGTTTTTGTTGGCACTGTAGACGGTCGTGAGGCTGAAATTGTCATGGAAATGCCAACTACAGACGGCATGGTAAAGGTCAAATATGAAGACGGCTCTTTAGATGAGGTGTTGTGTGAGAACTTCATTTTAAACCGAATCTACGAATCTTAAAAAAGTTCGTCATGACGAACTTTTAGAGGGGGATTTTGTTGTTTTTTGATTAGGGCAGGATAGGCAAAAAGGATCAAAATGCAGTGCATTTGTGATCCTCCACTTTTGCCACCTGCCCTGTCTGGGGACTCCCTGAGAGCGACAAAATTTGAAAATTTTGCGAAACACCTGAGCAAGTCAGGTCGCACTAAGTGCGGTTTAAATGACGGAAAACAACAAAATGAACATTGAACTAACCGAATACACAATCAAAGATCTGCTAGCTATGGTCGGCTCAGATGTAACTTACATCGTCATAATTTGGGACAACACACCTATAAAGAGCTATAGAAGAGAATCATCTAAAGAGAGCTTTGACCTCCCTGAGTCTCGTTTGAAGTCCAGATTTTTGAATTTCTTTTTGTCTGACAACGGCAAGACTTTAACTATTGAGCTGTAGCTATGACAGTTGAGAAAAAAAGAAGACAGCTCACGGTCAATTTAGGTGAGTTTCATGATGCCTTTTTAGAACTTGCTGCTAAGTATGCTGTAAAGCCAGCAACTTTAGCTGCAGCAATTTTAAAGCAGGCTGTCAGTGATGAAATTCAAAACGGTGATAAGAAAATTGCTCTTTTAATTACTCCTAATAACTCTAAAGCTGTTCACCAGCATTTAAGACTCAGAGAAGATGAGCTTAAAGTTTTAGATGAGTATTCAGCCATCATGGGACAAACAAGACATCAGGCTCTTGTTGGTCTGGTAAGAGCAATTACTGTTAATGAGCCTCAATTCACTATAGGTGAAATTGAATCATTAGAAAAGTCAAATTATGAGTTGCATAAAATCGGTGTGAACTTAAATCAGATTGCACACAAGACTAATATGCTGGATCTTGAGAAGTTCAAAAATACTCAGGCAGAAATTATTATGCAGCTTATAAACAGCCTTATAGATCGTACTGACGGATGTCACAACATGATTGTTAAGCACATTGATGCTGTATGGAAACTTATCAATTCAGCTAGATTTAGAACGAAATTGAAGCAGAAACTAAGACATTAGATTTTGCTGCAGCAAGAATAGGTTGTTAAAAATGCCACTATCAACAAGAACAAACATCAAGATTGAAGATCTTCTAAAATGGCATAAAGGGCGTGGAAGCCCTAAAATTCATCATACAGAGCAAAATGGAGGCAGTGGCTACCATTACTCATCTGCAGGATCAAAACTCTTTCCTACAGCTTTCTATGGCTCTCATAGAGCATCTTCAGAATTAAGTCCAAGTGATAAAGCTTCTGGCATTGTAAATCACCTGCCAGAATCAATGGTTAAGATTGATAAGGCCAGCAAGGGTATCAAATGTCAAAAGCACATGATGGCTGCAGCAGACTACATCTCAAGACATGGAAAAATTGAGCTTGAAGATGAAAAAGGAAATCTTTTAACTCATGATGAGTTAGAGTCAAGAATTTCAGACTGGTGCAAGTCTCAGAATATTCCTTACGATGAAGATGGTAGAAAACGCTCTGCAGATGCAAGACGACTTATCATTTCTTGCCCAAAAGGTAGTGATCCTGCTGCTGTTCGAGCTGCTGTAAAAGAATTAGCTCAAGAGTGTCTTGCTTCAGAAGATTTTAGCTATTTGTTCGGTATTCACTATAAATCAGATGAAATGCCAAACGAGCCAGATCATCCTCATGTACACCTTCTTATTAAAGCTCTTAACTCAAAAGGCAAACGCTTAAATCTGAGAAAACAAGATTTAAGATACCTAAGAGAACGTTTTGCTGTAATTGCTAAAAAGTATGGTATTGATATGAATGCTACTACCAGGGCTCAAAGAGGGCATACTCAAAAAGCGAAAACTCAAGAGCGTATTCATCAAGAAGAAAGAGAATGGAATAAGCACCTTTCACCATCTCATCCTTATGATCTTGAAAGAATGAAGCAGATTGATGATGCTTTAAATTCTGGTAAAGACCTTCCTGAGAGTGCTGCTAAACAAAAAGCAGTAAAGACAAGAGAGAACATCATTAAGAACGCTGCTTTGTATATCAAAGAACTTAGAGCTTCAGGCAATGCTCAAAATATAAAGTTAGCTGCAGATTTAGAACGATACATAAACAATATGCCTCCAGTAGAGACATCTCAAGAAGAACTATTAAGAAAGCTTAAAGAGTTTAATAAAAAGCAGAAAGAAAAAGGCTATGACATTAAAGAGAAGATTAGACAGCGTAAGTCTCATCAATCAAAGCAGTCTCAGGCTCAGAAATGGGCTATCAATCGTAAGAAGAATGCCCAACAGGATCGTAATTAAATAACCTTATCTCTCAATATCAATCTTTTTATTCTTAGTTGCTGGTTCTTTTGGAGATGTGTTTTCCTGTGTTTTATCAGGATCTTTTTTGTATTCAGAAAAGTTCATTTTTAGAATTTTAGCCCTGTTAGAAGAAAACATGAGTGATCGATCGTCATTAGGGTATTCCTGTGCAAACTGATCCATGAATCTAAACTGCTGTAATTTATATAAATCCCTTCCAGTTTTTAAAGCCATTTGTCTCATCAGGTTAAAATTTACAAAAGAATCTCCTCCCATATTCATAAGATTTATATTTTTTAAGGAGGTTATATTACTGTTAAAGCACTGAATCACAGTATCTACAGGCAAACCTGATTTAAAGTGGCTACTTACGCCCACAGAATATTGCTCAATAATAGGTTTATAAGTTTCGTACGTTCCATGTTTATTAAGCATGTTATCAATAACACTTAAATTTGAGGCTTGATTGTGAATATTAGCAAGATCTTTTGAGACTTGACTTGTTGATCCTCTTGAAGCTAAATTTGAGTTTAATCCAAGAAAAAGAGCTTCCATTTGAACTATAGCTCCGATGTCCCTACTTTGCTGGGCATTTTCTTTTGTAAGTTCTTCCAGATTAGAGCAATAGCTGTTGAATAGAGTTTCGTTGTCATCTGAGCGGCCTCTATCTGGAAAAATATTTATTAGAAATCTGATATTATCCAGGGTCCTTTTTAAGATATTTGATTCAATTCTATTAGAATTCATCTGGAAATACCTTTTTAGCTTCTGAGAGGTTAAATGTTTGAATGTTTTTTAAACCAGCAAATGTTTTTAGATTGAAAGCTACCAAAGGCGCAATAGGAAGACTTCCTATAATTTTATCAGCATCTTCCTTTTTCCCTTCAGCGAAAAGTTTTCCAGCCCTGTTACAGCATTCTGTTCTCTGTTCTTTTGTATATTCAACATCATACTTTTTTCTGCATTCAAAGTATTCTTTCCAATCTGCTTCTGTCATTTCGTAGGTTTTGTACAAAGGATCTTTTGGTAGTTTATTTGGAAGAGTCATATCAGTTTACCCTCTTTTTAATCGTTAATATGGAGTTACTATGTTCAGTATAAACTAAAAATTAGACTAATAATTCAACTTTTTCTCTCATAATCTCTCATCTCATAATTGTTCTCTGTTATAAGATTTTGTAAGGATGGATAAGAGTTAAACAGTAACATCCAAAAATTAGGATATGTGTCAACTATAACATGTTCTTCTTTGCAAACGAAAAGGCAAAAAACAATCTGCTCTAAAGGAAGAATAAATTCATGTTTAGCATCTTTAAACAGAAAGCAGAAATCGCTATTTCCGCAATCAGGACAATAAAAATCATCAGCCTCGTTTTGATATTTTGCTATGTTTTTGTCTGAATAATCTTCTTTTTTATTTTTCTGAATGTATATCTCAGCTTGTTTGATCCAATTATTATCCAAAGTCGGAATTTTATGATTAGCATCTGCTATGAGAATACACTTTAATATATCTGAATCACTAATATAAAAAGATGAAATGTTATCTTTTAATTCAAAGTATAAAGGTTCTTCGGTATCTTCTTTTGAGAAGTCTTTGGAGTAGCTATTGAGGGGATAAAGTCTATCTTTCAATATCAGATTTGTTTTTACTAATATTCAATTCTTTATTGATTGCACTGGATGGAAGCTTGTTAAAGTTATTCTTTGAAGAGTCAAATAATAGTGTTCCAGCATCGCCAACAACGCCAAATTTATCAGCTAATCCAGATTTAAAAACAATATCTGCATTCTTAGCAAGATTTTTTACTACAAGATCATGATGACTTCTATCAGTGAATCTCTCTTTCCCTGACTTGTCATTTAGACCTTCTTCATACCTAGACAAACATCTATTCCAGCTAACGTCTGCAGGACATGTTTTTATACATGCGTAAGTTGTATAGCCATTTTCTTTCAAATCTTTTAATGTTTTTAGTGGAGTTTCAGCTGTTCTAAAAGTTCCTTCAATGACAACGTTATATTTTTCTTTTATCGCTTTTTTGATTAAAGCTTCTGTTACTTTTCCAGCAAATTTTGCTGTGATTTTTGAACTGTCCTTGCCATATGTATTCTGAATTTCAGAAAAATAAGGATGCCAACTTCTGTATTCGTCACCATTGATGCTAATAATATTTTTGTTATTTTTCTTGATAGTCTCTGTTAATACTGACTTTCCAGAGCCAGGCTGACCTCCTAAGACGTAACCTAATGGCTTTCTTGAGGAAGGTAATATCTTTCCTTGATGTGTTGAGTGTTCCCAGATTTGTTTTAAGATAGCTTTGCTAGGGACAATGTTTTCGAGCTCTTCTTTGTTATGCATTTTCTGAATCATCTAAATAATATGAAAAAACAGGAAGCTTCAAGTATTTTTCTTTAAGAGTCTTTAATCTATTCAAAATATTTTGCTTATTAATATTTTTAGGCGAAGTTATTAGTAAATTTTCTCTTATTTCAGAACATTCTATAAGATCTTCACTTTTTGTATTTAAAGGTGTTCTGTATGCGATAAAAGCAGCAGTTGCTGAAACTTCTTCAATCAGTACATCCTTTTCCATTAAAGTACACATATTTGTATCTCCTTTAATATTTATCTACTATCATCAGTATAATACAAAAACAAGAATAATTTTTTAATCTGAACTATACAGGTTGATTTGTTTTATCATTACATAATATCGTCAATTTTTGCTTTCATTTTTTCCCACTCTTCTTGTCTATAATCACTTCTTTTGCTATTGATTAAGTTTGTAAATCTAGTTAGATTTATCTGAATTGCTTTTTTATAAATTTCATCTATGCTATTTTTTGTTTTTGTGTAGATTCTAAAATCGATTGATTGTTCACCACTTTTTTTATCTATTTTTAAATTTCTAAATTCGCAAAATAAGTTGATAAAAGACTGACCATCAGAATTTATTCTCTTTAGATCTGTTTTTTCTATGGGGTCCAACCTTATGTTTTTTAGCAAAGATAAAACCTTATCTACGTCTGAATTTGCTTTTATGCGTTGATGGTAGAGATTTTTTGCTTTTAGCACATTAGCAAATGTCCAAGGTAAATTATTGATGTAAGAAGAACTGTAGTTATAACCAGAAGCAGATAAATAATCTCTTAACATCTGTATCTTTTGATTTGGAGAAAAATAAATGCTTGTATCCTGCTCAAGAATGTAAAAAATTCTGTCAAGTTGACTTTTTACTGTGTTTAGTATTTGAGTGCTTAACGGATCAGTCTTTTTCCTATTTTTTGAAAGATCTCCAAAAGACGAGAAATTGCCTGAAGCTAAAATACATGTCCTATACGCTGTTTCGTTATATTCTGCCAAAAGGGGAACGGACTTTTTGTAATGTCGCATGTATGGCACACTAGAATTATTGTTTCTTGTTTCATATCCAACAAGAAATGTTGGATTATTACAATAAGGACATACACCATGATAAATTCTTGTTAGTTTTCCTGATCTATTTTGTGTTTCTATCCATGGTTCTCCTTTTGACGGTAACGATTCAAGATAGCTTTCAATTACTTTACAAGGATCTGAGTCAACAAGAAAAGTTTCGTTTGAGTCTTTACTCAATTTGTATTCTTTCAATTTTTACCTCAAAATGTTAATTTTATAGTACATTTTGTGTATTGTCCGATTAATCACTTTGAAGTTCAATTCTTAAATTTTCGATGTTTGGATATATAGATTCCAAACTATCCCACCAGCTTTCATCTATATGTGGCACTTCTCCTTCCGTTTCAGCAATTAGTAAACATTCAAGAATTTGTGATAATGGAATGTGAATAAGAGAATCTTTTTCTTTAAAAGTAAATACAAGATTTTCTTCACAGTTCTCACAAAATATTTTTTGAATGTTTGCCTTTTCATTAGCAAACTGTTTCTTTAATTTCTGAATATTATCTTTGTTAAGTTCTTTCTTTGTCATGGTTAGGTTCTCTTAAAAAAGCTTCCTCGTAAAAGATAGAGGAAGCAATAATGAGGCAAATATAGAATTAGGATTTATTATTAGAACTCTTCAGGATAAGCTTTTTTAGCTTCTGATAAGTTGTATTCTTGAATAGCCTTAAAGCCAAATCTTGTCTTTGCACTTAGCATGACATTAGCTGGTGCTGGAAGTCTCATCATGAGCTTTTCAGACTCTTCAATTTTGCCTGCCTTTCTCAGGTCAATGGCATCTCTAAAAATAGCTTGTTGTTGCTCTTTATCCATTTCAATATCGTACTTTTTACGACACTCAAAATATTCATTCCAGTCAGCTTCGGTCATTTTGTCTTTGTTTACTAAAGGCATCTTTAAAGGCATCTTAGGTGTATTCATAGTTAACGCTCCAATTCTTTATTTTGATTATGTGCACCTGCTAGGTGTGGGTTCATTTGCATACTCATGCCTGAGTTCTGCTGCAGCTGCTGTTGTTGCTGATTTAAGTTTGGCTCTGCAGCCTTTACTAAATTCTGAGCTAATGCAGCTTTGTAGAGAGCATTAATAAATTCAGCCTGACGTGAATTAAAATTGAAATAAACGCCTAAAGCCTTGTTATCAATAGGGTAAGATTTGCCATTAGGTGACATCAAATAAGCATATACAGGCTTCTCTTTGTACTTCATGTTGATATTAAATCCCTTGTCACGATTTCTTAAAGCTTGTCTTAGACTCTTGCCAAACTCCCAGAGCCATGTTTTCTGATTCTCTATGTATCGTTCGTTGGCCATTCCAATTCCTCTCATGACAGCATGAGCTAAACCTTCGCCCTTTTGGCTAATGTTGAGTTTTACATTTTCTCCATCTTTTTGGAGTTTCATCTTCATGTCACCTGATTTGACTGTCATCTTGAAATTATCAGTCATCATTCCTGCAGGCATAACTTCAGTAAATGGATTCATGAAGAAATTCTGCTCAAATACAGGGAAAGTAAGAATTGATTTACCTGGTTGAACAATGTTAGCTGCCATCTGCTGGGCCTGATTATCTAAGCACTGACGTACTGGATCTTGAGGAAGACCATCTTTAAATTGAGTGTTTTGATCAAGAATAATAGGTAAATATGGGTTATCAGTTTGAATGTAAGGCAACTGAAGAGGACTTTCAGCTGTAGCAACTTCAGGTGCTGGATCTTTTCTTAAAGCATCAAGATCTCGAATTGCATTAGTCTGTGCTTGAACTCTGTCAGCACCGTCTGCAATATCTTGCTGATTATCCATAAGCTCATGCTTATTAGTGAGTTCATATTCACCATCAACGATCTCAGGCTCAACATCAATGATGTCACCTTCTCTGCTGTTGTCTTTTAACTCATTCTTCTGCTCATGCTCTGCAGGAAGAACTTCAGGGAAAAGTTCGATTTCATCAATAGCAGCCTTTTCTAATGCAGCATCCTTTTCTACCATAGGATAGAAAACTTCAGGAGCATCTTCAGCATGATTGCATTCATTAGTAAAGCCAATAAGCTTGATTTGATCATCAAGGCCTACTTTAGATTTATCTTCTAGAGCTCCTTTGATTTCTTGACCTGACTGGCCTAAGTAATACTGCATACATTCAAGACTGTCTAAAGCTTTTTGCTTGTTTTCAAGCTGCAGATCGCTCAGTTTGTCTTCAGGCAGTGCAATAATTTCAGGCTCTATAGGCACTTCTTTAGTAAACCATTGAGCTTTGATAGCGAATACAAGATCTTTGATTAGATCTTTACTGCTTGAAAGTGAATCATGAATACCAGCTTTGATCCCATCGAAATCCTCTTTTAAAGTCTCTCTATGAGAAAATTCAGTAGCTGTTCCTTCAATAGTCGCCATATAAATTCTCCGTTAACGTTCAATATCTGGTGATTTATGTGATTGTGTTGGTGAATTGAGAACTGTGAGATCAGAGTCATTATTAAAGCCAACGACTTTAACCTCGTCATCAAGTAGTGGTGCTACAGGCGTTTTATCTGTAGCAGTTTGATTTATATTGTTATTAGGTGTCTGCTCTGCTTTATCAAAGTTTGCAAACAAGTCTGTCAGGGATTGAGGAGTCTCTTTTGATTCTACAGGTTCAGCTACAGCTTCTATGATTTGATTTTGAGCTTTGCTGCATTCTTTAGAATACTGCTCAAATACAGGTACAATCTGCTCTTTATAATCAGCTAAACGAGCTTTTCTTTCTTTTAATTCTTTTTGTTGAGAGTATTCTGAAGTATATAAAAAGTCTTCATCACCTTTTAAAACACCGTCAACATAATCTCTGATGTGAGTTGAAAGATCTGAGTTTTTAGGTTCACTTCCGATGTCATAGCTAATATGTTCAAAGCTTTCATCTTTAAAGCCTACGCCTGAGGCATTTCTTTTGAAGTAAAGAACAGAAAACTGTGATTTGTCATAGCCACTGTCAGGAGGATAGCTATTGTTCAATTTTTGAACAACTTCATTAGCTTTACTCAAGGGCAGAAATCTATTTTTGCCAAAAGCTTTCTCAAGCTCTTTACTTTCTGACCAGTGCAAATATGCCATAGGAGGCATTTCAAATTCTAAAGAAGTCTTGCTCGAAGTTTCAGGATCATGAGCTACAGCATCCACAAGTCTTTCTACAGACCATTCTTCATGATCTTCTCTTGTTTGTGAGTCTTCTTTAGGGATAGCTGAAAGAGCTGTTCTGGTGTAAATTTCCTCGAAAGTGTCAAAATCTACATCCTGATAATATCCTCTCTCTTTGCCTTTGTTATAAATCTCTCTGTAGCCCTTTTCGGCTTCTTCGACTATAGCAGATAGCTGCTTAACAACATCATCGTTTTCTCTTTGAAAAGTTAAAGTTTTAGCATCTGCTACAGCATTTTCAAGATTTTGTTGGGTGATAGGTTCTGAATCAGTAAGTAGTTTTTGATTCTGACAGGCTTCTTTAGTCTTTACATACTCAGGATCAAAATTCATGATGTAATCACTGATTTTTTCAGCATCACCGCAAGCTCTTAAGATCTCTTTTGGCTCTTCCTTTAAATGGGCGATCCATCCTTTGATATAAGCTTTGTTGTTCTCAGAAATTTTGGGAGCAATGCCTAACATCATGTTAACCATCGCACTTCCAATCTCAGCTCTTAATTCTTCACGAGCATATTTTTGAGTGTGCTTGTCTTTAGCAAAGTCTCTATTCAGTCTTGAACTGTGACCAGTCCAATGAGAGAGCTCATGCAATGCTGTAGAGTAATAATTTTCAGCATCGTGATATTGATTAGGCAGTGGAAGCGTGATTTTATCAGATAGTGGACTGTAGTGAGGCACAAGACAGGTAAGCTCATTACTGATGTTAGCTTTAGATGCTTTTAACAAGTTTTCAGCACGCTCTACAGGAGTCCATTTATGATCTGGCTGTTCAATTTCAGGTATCTTTGGAAGATTAAGACCTTCAAACTGCTCAACATTAAAGACCATAAATGGCTTAGGAAATATCATTTCTTTATATTGCTTCTGGCCTTTATCATCCAAGACAGGATTGCCTTCTTCATCCTTAACTAATACCAAAGTAGGCTTGAAGTTAAAGCCCCAGATGCAATGTTCACCTTTTTTGACTTTGCCTCCTAACTCATTAGCCTGAGACATGGTCATGAAACGAGGATCTCTATAGCCTCTAATGTAGCTTTTTAGAGCAAAGTTAAATGAGTTCATGCCCTGATAGACAGTGCCGTTTGCTGGATTGAATGGCTTGATGTATCTAAACTTATCAAAGCCTGAATGCCAGGGGAGAGTTTCTTCCTCTAAAGCTTTTATGAAGATGTCAGCAATTTCTTTAGCTGTATCTGAATAATGATCCTTTTTAGGCTGGTCCGTTTTTCGCTTGTAAGCCATTTTTAGACCTCTTGCGCAGCTAAGACTAATTCAGTTTCTGCATCTTCTTCAGCAAGATCCTGCTGAGTCTTTTTAAGTTCATCTTCAGCTCTGTAGCCTACAGCTTCCGCTTCTTCCTTTGAGATGAATAATTCAGGATGCTCTTCGGCTAGAGTCTGAATGCGTTCTTGCAGTCTCTGAGCTAAGACGTTATTGCTGATGACTGCAGCTGCAGATCGGTGTACTGGACTTGTATGATTTTCAGTATTGCTATCCATATTTGCTCCTTTTTTATGTATTTTTTTAGATTTCCGTTTTTAAGATTTATCTTTGTAAAATGGTGAGTTAGATAAAAAATCAAAAAAAAATAATGATTTTTTAGTGTAATTTTTTATGTTATATTGCACGCAAAATATTTAACTTATTGATAGATAAAACTTTTAAATTCTCTCTTAGAGAACGGCATAGAGCTAAAGACAAGAACAGCACCACTGAAAAAGAGTCTTGAGTCACTAGCTTTTGTCACTTTTATTGCCACTTCATGCAGCGCAACAGCTCAACCTTTAGTTGAGTTTGATGCACTTGCTGATAAGTGCGCTCCTGACGTATCTAAAGACACACTACAAGCTCTCATAAAAACTGAGAGCAGTATGAATCCACTCGCTATCGCTGTAGTCGGCGGAAAAGTAAAACAGCCTTCCACTCTTTCAGATGCTTTAGCTCTTGTAAAAGAGCTTGAATCTCAAGGAAGCAACTATTCTCTTGGCTTAGGTCAAATCAACGTTAAAAACTTTAATCGTCTTGGTGTTACTGCTGAAGATATGTTTGAGCCTTGTAAGAACTTACAGGCAGCTCAACACATCTTAAAAGAATGCTTTGTAAAGGCTCAAAAAGAAGACAAGACAGAAGGCAAACAGTTAGGTGATGCCTTGTCTTGCTACTACTCAGGAAACGAACAGACTGGATATAAAGGTTATGTTCAGCAGGTAGTTTCTAATGCTGACGAATACGCTTCAGTAAAAATCCCATCCATAAAGGAAGTTAAAAAAGAATTGAAAAGCAGGCCTGCAGTTGTCGCTGTCACTTCAACTGCAGGTACTGAGTCAATCATGATCGCATCAGATCATGCTCATGCAGGTGGCTTGATTAGCTCTCAAAGAGCTAATTCAGGCCTTATTTTTTAATAGGTAAATAAAAATGAATAAAAGACTAATTAAAAATCTTGGTTTAGTGGCTCTTGTCGCAGGTCTGTGTGTTTGTGATCAGGCTTTTGCTGCAGGTGCAACCGATGTGAAGTCAAAGCTGCAGACTATCTTGGATGTAGTACAGGCTTGCGGTGTTGTCATTGCTACAGGTGCTATTGTTTGGGCTGGCTTTAAGATTGCCTTCCAGGGTGAATCTTTACGTAATGTAGCAGGTCCTCTAATCGGTGGCATTATCGTAGGTTGCGCTGCTTATTTCGGTGCTCTGTTAGTTAACTAAAAGAGTAGGAGAGAGCATCAATGTCAGATCAAGAAAGCAAGTACGTGCTTAACAATGCGCCTATTTTTAAAGGTGCAACAAGGCCTCCTTGTGTTTTAGGTATTCCGATAACTCCCTTTGTGTTTGTAGCTGGAGGCATTCTGATTGCAAGCCTTGTTATCTGGATCCCATTAGTGCTCTCTCTTATTCCCATTCTTTGGGTAATGCACAAAATTGCTAAAGATGACGATCAGAGATTTTTACAGCTCTGGCTGTCATACAAGCTCAATATTCTTGGCAGTAACAGGCATTTGTTTACTGGATATAACTCTTTATTCCCAGTTATTTATAAAAAAGACACTAAGAGACACTAAATGCAAGAAGAACTACTAGAGAACAGAGTACGCCTGATGCAGTCTGCTAAGAGCGTAGGAAAGTTTATCAATTTGTCATCGGTTATCGCTCCTTCTGTCGTCATTGGCAGAGACGGCGAACTTGTGACAACCTGGAAAATTCAGGGTATGGCTTTTGAGACAAGTGAAGACATCACTTTAGATGGTGCTATCAACTCACTGAATATTTTATATCGTTCATTAGCCTCAAATAAGACTGCTCTTGCAGTCCAAATTCATCGACTAAGAAGACCTATGACAGATGAGCTGTCAGCTTGTGAAGAAGCAGGCTTTGCTCATAATCTTTCAAAAGCTTATAACAAAAAGATAGGTCATGAGTCTTTAATGTCAACTGAGCTCTATTTCACTCTTATTGAAAAGAGAAAATCATTAAAGAAAAGAAAGCGTACAGCTGCAATGATTAAGCAGGAGCTTTTGGCTCGTTTAGAAGTCTTTAATAAGATTTCTGAAAATGTAGAGCGTTCTTTAAGCTCTTTTTCACCTAAGAGATTAGGTGAATATAAGAAAAAGGGCAGAGAATATTCTTCACAGTTATCTTTCTATAACTTCCTTGTTACTGGCTTATGGCAGGAAGTAGTTATTCCAAAATGTCCTTTATATGAAGCTTTAATGCCAGAAGCTATCTTTACAGGTTCGGATTTCTTAGAAATTCAAAGCGCAAACGGTCATAAGTTTGTGCAGTCTTTAGAGTTTAAAGACTATGCTCAAAGTAGCTATTCAGGCATTTTAGACGGCCTTTTATATCCTGATGTTAATGCTGTAAAGAAGCCTTATATCTTTATTGAAACTCAGACTTTCTGCTTTTTATCAAGATATGATGGTCAACACTTCCTTGAGTTACAACAAAAGCAGTTGCTTTCATCTGAAGATGCTGGCGTTTCACAAATTCAGGCAATGTCTGCTGCTATTGATGGTGTTGTTAACGGTGATTTCTCTATTGGTGAGTACAGCTACAGCTTAACTCTGTTTGCTGATTCTTATCAGGAAGTAAAGCAGAACACCGCAGATGCTGCTAAGAAACTTCAGGATGAAGGCTTTTTAACTTTCTTAAGTACATTGGCACTTCCAGCAGCATTTTTCTCACAGCTACCATGTAACTTTGCTTTGCGCCCTCGTTTAGCAAAGATCACTTCTGTTAACTTTGCTCAGTTAGCTCCTTTACATAATTTCATTTCAGGAAAAAGAGATGGTAACCCTTGGGGAGAAGCACTGGCACTGCTGCAGACTCCATCAAATCAGCCTTATTACTTTAACTTCCATACAAGTCCTATAGGCGAAGACTCTTTTGATAAAAAGACTCTGGCTCATACCACTATCATCGGTACATCAGGCTCTGGTAAGACTGTATTAATGAACTTCCTGCTGTCAATGGCGCAGAAGTACAGAACACCAACACAGAAGATGACTACAGTCTATTTTGATAAAGATCGTGGTGCTGAAATTGCTATTCGTGCGCTGCATGGTGGTTATTTAACCGTAGAAAACGGCAAGCCTACAGGCTTTAATCCATTTCAGCTTGAATCAAATAAGGCAAATATTCAGTATTTGATTTCATTTGTTAAGTTGCTTTTATTGATGGATGGAATGCCTATCACCGCAGCCGAAGAGCAGCAGATCCAGCACGCTGTAGAAGGTGTGATGAGTATGCCTAAAGAGTTAAGAAGACTGGGCTTAGTGCCACAAAACTTAACCGATGGTCTTACTCGTGAAGAAAGACAAAACTCACTTTCAGTACGTCTTAAAAAGTGGTGTGAAGGTGGTGATCTTGGTTGGGTGTTCGATAACGAAACAGATTTACTCGACTTTGATGCTTATCCAAATTATGGCATTGATGGCACTGCATTCTTAGACAATAAAGCTGTTCGTACACCTATAGCTTTCTATCTTTTAAAGCGCATGGATCAAGTAATTGACGGCAGAAGATTCATCTTTGTGATGGATGAGTTCTGGAAATGGTTACTTGATGAAGCTTTCAGAGGCTTTGCCTTTGATAAGTTGAAAACAATGCGTAAGCAGAACGGCTTTGGCGTGTTTGCAACACAGTCACCATCTGACGTGCTTAATTCTGAAATTGCAAAGGCTGTGATTGAGCAGTCTGCAACTCAAATCTTTTTACCAAATCCAAAGGCAGATAAAAAAGAGTACATCGAGGGCTTTAAGGTCTCAGAAGCCGAGTTTATGTGGATACAAGGCTTAAAAGAAGACTCAAGAATGATGCTGATTAAGCAAGGCTCACGAAGTGCAATCTGTAAGCTTGATTTAGGCTGGGCTAAAGAGCCTTTAAGAGTCCTGTCAGGCTCTACAGATAACATCAATCTCATCGAACAGTTAAGAGCTCTTGTAGGTGAAAATCCTGACAAGTGGCTAGGTCTGTTCCAGCAGATTAAGAATGATTCTAAAACAGTAAAACAAATCCAACAAAGATATGGCACAGAGCCAGAACTATGGCTTTCTCATTATTTAGAGGAGTGTGTAAATGAAGATTAGTAAGCAAGTATCAGCCTTAGCTGTAGCTTTGATGTTATCAGCATCTCATACAGCTTTAGCTTCTGGTATTCCTACAGTCGATGTTGCGAATCTGACTCAGAGCCTGACTCAGTACATCGAAGAGTTTAATCAGGCTTTAAAGCAGTATAAGACTTTAGAAAATCAGTACAAAGAGATGCAAAACACTGTTAATGAGCTTAAGAATGTTAACAACGCCTTAGAAGGCATCAACAAAGTCGGCAGTCTCATTTCATCTGTAGATTCATCTTGGGATACTGAATACAAAAAAATCATGAATGTAAACAATAGTGATTATTACAAGACAGATGCAAGTCTTGATTCTAATGGTCAGAAGTTCAAAGCTCATTATTCAAAAAGATGTCAGTCAAAAGCTACAGATGGAATGAAGCAAAATTGTAATGAACTTGCTGTACTAAAAGCTAACGTAGATAACATTCCAGTAAAACTCTACAACAATATGCAGGATCTGATTCAGGAAGGTCGTCAGGCCTATAACAAAGCAGCTAATGCACAGACAGCAAAAGATATTGCAGATGCTACTGCAGCATTGAACTTTGTAAATCAGAAATTTGAAACTCGCTTTAATGAAGCTCGTTTGGCTCGTGAGCATTTTGAAAACATGATTAGACAAGAAGAGGCGGAAAGGGATGCATTAGAAAATTCATTTTTCGCTGGAGCAAGTAATGAGCAGATAGAGCGCACTCATTTTAGCTACTAAAGACGTGTAGAGGTATTTATGGCTGGTTCAAGAGGCTTTTTTGAATATATCGGTGACGATATTATAAAAGCTCCTATACAGAATTTTGCGGATCAGTTTTCTAATAATTTGATCCCCGCAATTACTCCCATCTTAATCATCGGATTGACTCTTTACTATGTGTTAAAGGGCTATTTAGCCATGACTGGCAGATCTCAAGATGCCATCATGGAAATTCTGATCCATGGCTTTAAAGTTGCTTTAATTGCGTATATTTTTCTTAATACAGGTAATTTCATTAATTACAGTTGGGACTTTTTAGATTCAGCAGAACATCTCATCCTAAATGCAATGCCTGGCACTCCTGATTCTTCTTGGAATGCGATTGATAAGCTATGGATTCAATTATATAAAGTTTTAAAAGCTTATTTTGAATGCATAGACAATTTAAGCTTTGGAAGAATGATTGTCATGGGATTCTTAGGCTCGATCTTTGTTATTGCAGATCTGTTTCTTACCTGCTCAGCATTTGGTGTCCTTTTAATTACAACAATAAGTCTTGCCGTTGTTTGTGGCTTTGGACCTTTGTTTGCAGGCTTTCTATTCTTTCCTATTACCAAATCGTGGTTCGATGGCTGGTTAAAAGTCTGTCTAGGTCTTGCTTTTACTAAGATTCTATTCTGTGCCTTTCTAATGTTGGTATGTACCATTGTTAATGGAATGCTTCCAACTTGGTCGAACATAAATCAATCAGCTGGCGATTCTTGGTTAACCCTTTTAGAAAATTTCTTGTCACTAGTCATTGTGTTAGTTGGCGCAGCTTCAGTTATAACAAAATTACCAAACTTATCATCTGCTCTTATTGGTGGAGCTCAACTTGCATTTAGTGGCGATGGAAGCGCAATGGCTACATTTGGTAAAGCTCTAAATCGAGGCGGACATGCTATGGCTGCAGGAAAAATGATGGGAGGAATTGGTAAAGAAGCTGCAGGGGCGGCTGGCTCTGCTCTAACTTCTCCTATGGGAGTAGCAAAGTTAGCTGCTGGTGTTGCTACTGGAGGTGCTTCTTTTGCAGCTCAAGTTGGTTTAGCTGCTATACGTGGCGGAATGACAGGTCGAATTAGCAGAGCATTACAACAAATCGGAAGTAAATAAAAACATGAGACTTATAAATTTATTTGTTGGTGGGGTTATGTGTGCGTTAGTTTCAGGTTGCGCAACTCCTCCAAAGCCTACACAGCCTGAAGGTGAAAAGATTGTTATCAATCCTCATCCTGATTTATCTCTTTTAGTAAAAATCAAAAAAGAGCAGGCAAAAAACAACGCAAGAAATAACAACAATAACGAAATTTACCTAAAGGAGATAGATGATGAAATTTCTAAGTAAAAAAGATAAAGGTGCTGTTTCATCACCTAACGTGCAGACACGTACAGCTGAATTAAACTGGGAAACTTCAAGAATTGAGCTTGTAGAAGCAAGCGAACGCAGAGCTTGGGGCATTGTTAAGATTGTAAGTTTTGCAGTTGTTGCCTTATCTATCGCTATTATCTGTCTGTTCCCATTAAAGACTACTGAGCCTTATGTTATTCAGGTAGATAAGAGCACAGGTCTTACTGACATTTTGCATATTGCAAACGCTCAGGATATTCCAGTAAGTGAAGTGATGGATAAGTATTGGATAAATACATTCGTGCTTTCACGTGAGTCGTACGACTGGAATATGCTAAATGACCTCATCGAAAAGGTCCGTCAGCTGTCATTACCTATCGTATATGACACTTATGCTCAGCAGTTCATGAAAACTGGAAAACAAGATCCTTTAGATGACAAGTTAAAAGATAACTTCAGAATTGTTGTAAATGTAAAGAGTGTTGTTATCAACAAAGGCAGAGAAAATGTAGCTACAGTACGTTTCTCAAAGACTACTATCAATAATGCTAATGGCAGTACCGTAGGCACTAATAATTGGACTGCAAATATCAGCTTTGACTACTATCCTGATTTTGACACATCTGAAGCTACAAGACTTGTAAACCCATTCGGCTTTAAGGTCCTTTCTTATCAGGTTGATCCTGAGTTGAATTAAGGAGCTTGAGATGTTTAAAAGATCACTTTTAGTCGCAGTAATGTCTGCTGCTTTATTCAGCTCACAAGCTTTTGCTTTAGCTACACCTTCAAAGAGTAAGTTAGATGGCAGAATACAGTATGTTAACTACTCAGAGCACAATGTAACTAAGATTAAAGCTGTAAACGGCTTTATCACTACAATTACATTCGCTCCAGGTGAAGCTGTATCTAATTACGGTTCAGGCTACTCTACAGCATGGGAGTTTGCAGCAGCTGATAATCACTTCTTTTTAAAGCCAAAGGATAAAGAAGCTACAACAAACATCATTATTGTAACTAACCGCCACATCTACTCTATTGATGTGCAATTAGTTGATGATGAAAAGTCAGCAACTTATCAGCTTGTATATAAATATCCTGAAGATGAAGCAAAGATAAAAGAGCGAAAAGCAAACACTAAGAAGCTGACAGATGAGCTTGAAAGAACTGATCCTAATGTATCTGAAGATCGTCCTGTAGGAAATTACCAGTACACCATGAATTTTGGTAAAGATGCAGGCTCTCGTGATTTAGCTCCAGCACTTGTCTATGACAATGGTCAATTCACTTACTTTAGATTTAATTCTCAAAAAGACTTCCCTGCAATCTACAGAGTCTCAAGCGATGGAGAATCATTAGTTAACTCTCATGTAGAAAAGGGCGTTCTAGTAGTCCATGGCGTTTATAAAGAGTATCGCTTAAGAGCAGGAAAATCAGTTGTCGGTGTCTATAACGAAAACTATAGAGGTGGCGATTTACAGCCAGCATCTGGCACTACTGTAAGCAGCGTTTCACGTGAGGTTATCAAATAATGTCAGATCAGCCAAAGAATCCAGAACAGAACGAAAATCATGACTACACTCAGCAGGGTATTCCTTCTGTCGCACAAAACAATGCAGTAACACCTAATCAGAAGAATGCAAAGAAATTGCTGTTTCTAGCTTTTTTAATCGGTTTAGCTGCTCTAATTTGGGGTATTACTCATTATAAATTCAGTTCATCTGATGATGCTGATAAGCAATCTAACAGCAATTTGCAGGCTTTGACTTCATCTAAGTCAGTGACTAAGCCTGTATTACCTCCTAAAGATCCAGAGCCTGATCCTGTAGTGCAGGTACAAGCAGAAGAGCCTGAAAGTGACTTGCCTCCTTTAACAGCTAAAGCTGATGCTTCAGGCAACGTGCAGGTATCATCTGGCAGCTCTATAAATGTAGTAGGTCCTAATGGCGAGCCTGAAGTAACTACAGAGCAGCTAAAGTATGCAGCTCCTATGATGGGTAACGTCATCAATAACTCTCAAGAGAGTAAGACTGGATATGCACATGAAGGCTATTCAGAAGAGGATAAAAACAGCGTACTTGAGACTTATAAAAACAGTCTTAATGGCATCAATGGAGGCTCTGAGTCTAATTTAACCTCAAAAATGAATGCTATGGAGACACCTGACGGCACTGCAAGAGTAATTAGAAAGCCTAGTTTGACTTTGTCAAAAGGCACCATGATTGAGTGTATCTTAGAAACTCGTGTAGATACTTCAGTGCCAGGCATGGCTTCTTGTGTAATTCCTCAAAATATTTACTCCATGGATGGCAGAGTTCTTTTAATTGAGAAAGGCACAAAAGCTATTGGTGAGTATCAGGGAGCTGTTCAAAACGGTCTTGAGCGTATTTTTATGCTCTGGTCTGAATTAAGAACTCCTGAAGGTTTAGCTGTATCACTTTCATCACCTACTACGGATGCTTTAGGAGGTGCAGGTATGGGCGGTTATACCGATCATCACTGGTGGAAACGTTTTGGTAACGCATTAATGTTCTCAATGGTAGCCGATGGCTTTGAGTATATGGTGAATACTGCCAACTCAAACACCACAAACAATAATGTTACTTATGAGAACAGCTCTGATGGCATGGATGAAATCATCAAAGCAGCTATGCAGCAGTCAGGCAATATTCCTCCTACACTGATCAAGAATGCTGGCGAACGTGTCGGCATCTTTGTAGCTCGTGATGTTAACTTCTCAAGTGTGTATAACTTACAGAAAAGGTAGTGAAAATGGCACTTAAAAAAGATACTACTGTAAGTTATCTGCTACAGGATTTTAAGCAGTTTTTCGATGATCCAGGTGTCACTGAAATCTGTGTTAATGCTCCTGGTGAGGTATGGTGTGAAAATAAGGGTAAGTGGGTATGTACAAAGGTTGAAATACTCACTTATGACAGACTGCTACAGTTAGGCATTGCTGTAGCTAAGTATGCAAATACTGAGTTCGGTGAAAATGCGCCTATTGTTTCAGCTGTATTGCCTCACGGAGAGCGTTCACAGTTTGTGATGCCTCCAGCTTGTAAAGATGGGACCATCTCAATCACCATTAGAAAGCCTAGTTTTCACGTTCGTACGATGGAAGAGTATGAAAATGATAACTTCTTTGCGAACGTTAAGCCTGTATCTCATTTAAGTGTCGAAGATCAGGAACTGATGCAGATGCAGCAGAAGATCTTAGTTGAGCAGGATGGTGCAAAGCAGGCGGTGATGAGAGCTCAGTTTTTACAAAGAGCGGTAGTTCTAGGAAAAAATATCATCATCGCAGGTGAAACTGGCTCAGGTAAGACTACTTTCATGAAAACTCTCATGCAGTCTATACCTACAGATCAAAGACTAATCACGATTGAAGACGTTCCTGAATTGCTGTGGGGACTTCCTAATCATCACAATGTGGTGAATCTTTTATATCCATCTGAAGCTAAAGATGATGCAGTAATTACTGCAGCATCTCTGATGCGTTCATGTTTGCGTATGAAGCCTGATCGCATCCTGTTAGCTGAGTTGCGTGGCGGTGAGACATTTGACTTCTTGAATGTGTGCCTTTCAGGCCACGGTGGCACCATCACTTCATGTCATGCAGGTAGCTCAAAAGGCGTTTTTGAATATCTTGCTCTAAAAGTGATGCAGTCTTCTGTAGGTAAAAGCCTTCCATATCCAGTCATTTTTAAGCTTTTACATCTGGTTTTAGATGTCATTGTCTGCATTCACAACGACAAACAGAACGGCTTAGGTCGTCATATCACTGAATTGTGGTATGACCCTGAATCGAAATTCAAGGAGTATTAAATGGGACAGCCAAAAAAGAAATTTAAGCTCAACATGATGTATGTAGTCCCTGTATTGGTGATTATTGGCTTTATAGCACTATGTTATGTAGGCTCTCTTCTTTTAATGCACCTAAACGGCTTGCCTTTAGATAAGGCAGGTCCTTTTACAGCATTTAGATATTTCCCTATTTATAAAAATTCACCTGTAAAGTCAGTAAGACTTACCGTGATCTTCTGTGCTGCTTTCCCTTTCCTTGTAAGTGCAGGTATTGCCGTACTGTTTTACATCACCAAATACAAGCCTCGTGCGCTGCATGGTGATGCTCGTTTTGCCACTTACTTGGAGATTAAAAAAGCAGGTCTAGTAGCTCGTGATAACTACGATAAGACGATCTTAGTAGGCCAGTATAAAGAACGTGGCAGAAATGAGTATTTATGCTATGGCGGTTATCAGTTTGTAATGTTAGCTGCTCCTACTCGTTCTGGTAAAGGCGTGGGTATTGTTATTCCTAATTGTCTTAACTACTCAGATTCTTTAGTAGTTCTTGATATTAAGCTTGAAAACTTTGATAAAACATCTGGCTTTAGAGCAAAAAGCGGTCAGGAAGTTTATCTTTTCGCACCTTATGATGAGTGCGCTGCAGAACGACAGCCAGGCAAAGCAACACCTATGAGAACTCACCGCTATAACCCTTTAGGTTATGTCAGTGAAGATCCTGTAGACAGAATCGGTGATATTGATTCTATTGCACAAGCTTTTTACAACAACCCAAACTCTAAAGACAAGTTCTTTGATGAGCAGGCTAAAGACTTATTCCGTGGCATCACTCTACTTGTATTAGAGACTCCAGGTATTCCTCATACTTTAGGCGAAGTATTCAGACAGTCTTCAGGCTATGGTAAAGCACTACCTGAGCATCTAAATGAGATGATTGAAAAGGCAAAAGCTGAAGACAGACCATATTCTGATGAGTGCGTAGCAGCAATCAGTCGTGTATGTACCTTGTCTGATAACACTTTTGCAGGTGTCAAGGGCTCAATGCAAGTGCCTTTAATGCCATGGGCAAATGCTCGTGTAGATGCTGCAACCAGCGCAAACGACTTTGATTTAAGAGATGTTCGTAAAAGGAGAATGACTATCTATGTAGGCATTACTCCTAATAAGCTTGCTGAAGCTAAGAACATCATCAATCTTTTCTTTGATCAGCTCATTAACCTGAATACTAAGACACTGCCTCAACAAGACAAGTCTCTTAAATACCAGTGCCTCATGATCTTAGATGAGTTTACAGCAGCAGGCAAAATCAATCAGATTTCACAGTCAATCTCGTATCAAGCAGGTTACAACATGAGAGTCTTGACTATTATCCAGAACAAATCTCAGTTAGAAGATGTTTATGGCAAGCCTGGTGCATTAACTCTGATGTCTAACCATGCCTTGATGATTATGTATGCACCATCACCTGTAGTGCAATCAGATGCTAACGAATACTCTGAAATGCTGGGCTATCAGACAGTTAAAAATACCTCTCATTCACGTTCTTTTGGCAAGCAGGGCTCACGCTCAGATTCAACCTCTGATCAAAAGAGAGCCTTGATGCTTCCTCAAGAATTAAAAGAGATGGATATGTGGGAAGAGATTGTGTCTCTTGAGCATACAAAGCCTATTAGATGCGCAAAAATCAAATACTTTGAAGATCCTACATTTACAGCTCGTGTTGATTGGAAAGTGCCTGAAATTCCTTTAGTTGATCTTGATGAGTTCATTAAGAACACAAAGGCAGGAGCAAAGATCTTAACAGAGCCTGCTACAGCTAAAAATGAGCAGCAAACGCCTGATATTGATTCTATTGGTGCCGATGATGTTCCTTCTCAAGATGAACTTATCAATACCTTAGATGTAATGCCTGAAAATGATGCTGAGAAGCTTAAATCAATCATGAAACTGCAAGCTGAAGAAAAGCGCAAAAAGATGTCAATTTCAGAGCTTAAGCTTTCTTATGGAGGAAAGTCTGAAGCTGACAAAAATCAGATGCTAGCTGATTTCTTTGGCAGTGTAGCTGAAGATGAAGACTCTACAGCTACAGACAATATTGCATCTTCAAATGACGAAAGCTCAAATGCAGCAGCTAATGATGATGCTACAGCCAGCATGAGTGAAGAAGAAAAAGAGACTTTAGCTCTTATGAAAGGTTTGGCTGTAGAAGAGCCTTCTGAAGCTCCAGTAGCTCCAGCACCAAAAGCAGAAACTAAGCAGATTTCAGACACAGAAAAGCAGGAGCTTGTTGATGATGTCTTATCTCATTTTGGCTTTAACACTGCAAAGACAGCAGATGAAATATCTGAGAACTTTGAAGACATCAATGCTCAATTAGCATCTATGTTTGGTAATGCTTTGAGTGCATAGGTGAGAGTTTATGACCACTTATGAACCTGATTTAATCAATGATGTAGCTAAGTTTGTAACAAACATCAGATTAAAGACAAATCAGCTTGTAATCAATGACAAACAACAAGAGCTAAATGCTCTCAAAGAGCATTTAGAAAAGTTAACCAACCATAAATTATCTACTTTTAAAAATGGAGATTTAAAAATGACAGAACAGAACGATAAATCACAAGCTTCACAGCAGCAGCCTTCAGACAAAGTCCAGAATTATAAGATTTATGTCTATAGGGAGCCTGAACTAAATACCATTGTGCCAAAGTCAGGAAAAAATGCTGGTAAAGAGATTGATGTATTAAGCGTTAAGGTCTTGCATCGAAACTATGAAATTGATCCTACATCAGGCGATTTCATCAAAAAAGATCCTACATTCATGACTCTTAAAAAGTATGGTGATGCTAAAGACAACGTTAAGCAGTTAGCCTCACTTATTCAGCCTGGTATGCAGTTACGAGTAAGTGGCTCTTTAACCTCTCATGAATATGAGTTTAAAGATCAGAAAACAGGCGAAATGAGAAAACAGACTGCTTTAGAGCTTAATGCCAACAATTTGATGCTTGATTTATCACAAAAAGGCTTAAAAGGTATCAATTTTGAGCAGCAAAAACAGAATGAGCAGACGGTATCACAGGCTCAGCCTCAGCAGTCTCAGGTACAGTCTAAAGCCGATGCTACTAAAGATTTATAAAGGAGTTTTTATGAAGATCTTAAAACTTATTGCCTTATCAGCTCTTGTATATTCTTCAGCTTCACTTGCTATTTCTTCTGGAATTAAGAGTAACAGAGAGAATGAATGTGCTATCTGGTTGTGTCTTCCAACAGGTTTTGCAGGCCCTGGTTGTTCTGCTGCTCACCGTGCATTTATAAGCAGAGTAACAGACATAAGTCATAAAGGTGTAAGACGTTATACTGATATTCCTAACTTTGGTGTTTGTAAGGATGACGAGCCTAAACTGCAGCAGACTGTAAATGTGCCAAAGAGTGACATTGCATACGTCACTTATTATGAAATTAAGATGCCTGCATATAACACTGCTACACGCTGGGAGTGGGTATATGAAGAGAAATCATCATTTCAGTACGGCTGTGATAAGGTAGAAAATCATAAATGCTACAAGCGTTTATATCAGGTAGTTGCAGCAGTATCTACAACTCCAGCACGAACTTTTGAATCAGCTACACCTACACACAAGTATAAGACTATCAATATTGGTCAAAGAGACTATACAGAAAAGACAGCACCATATAAAGCTGTTTCTGAAGTGCGTGTAGATGGCAAAACAGTCGGCGAACGTTACTACAGATAGCAAACAGGCAGTTAAGTATGAACAGACTATTTATTGCTGAAAAGCCATCTGTAGGAAAGGCTATAGCTGAAGCTTTAGGCAAAACAAAATCAGATAAAGGCTACTGTGAGACAAAGTCAGGTGACGTTGTAACATGGTGCTTTGGTCACCTCATGGAGTTAGCTACTCCAGATGTTTATTTACCTGACGATGTCCCTACAACAAAGAGCGGATCAAAGGTATGGCGTGAACAAGATCTTCCGATTGTTCCTGACAGATGGAAGATTCAAGTTAAAACTGACTGTAAAGCTCAGTTTAATGTCATCAAAAAGCTTGCACAAAAATCAAATATCACCACTATTGTGAACTGTGGTGATCCTGATCGTGAAGGTCAGCTTTTAGTTGATGAAATTTTGTCTTTTATTGGCAATAAAAAGCCTGTTCTGCGTTACTGGGCCTCAGCTGTAGATAGTGCTTCAGTTAAAAAAGCACTGTCATTATTAGAATCTAATGAGAAGTTTGTAGGCATGAGATACGCTGCACTAGGAAGAAGTCACGCTGACTGGCTTATAGGCATGAACGCTACAAGAGCCTTTACTTTAGCATCAAGAAGAAGCGGTAATGGCTCACTTCTGTCTGTAGGAAGAGTGCAAACTCCAACGCTTAACCTTGTAGCTACACGAGATCATGAAATTAATAACTTCAAGCCTCAGACTTATTATGTGTTCAAAGGCAACTTTAAAGCAGCAAATAAGACTTTCACCGCTATACTGCAGTATGGAGATGCTCAAAAAGGCTTGGATAGTGAAGGCAGACTTGTTGATCTTAATGCTGCAAGATTGCTGCAGCAAAAGCTCTCTTCTGTAAAGAAAGCTAAAGTAATTGAGTTTGAGACTAAAAATAAAGATAAGAATGCACCTCTAGTGTATTCATTAGCATCAATTCAAGCTGAAGCTAACGCTAAATATGGATACTCTGCAGAGCAAATTCTAAATATTTGCCAGGCTCTTTATGAAAAGTACAAGCTCACTACTTATCCTCGTTCTGATTGTGAATACCTGCCTACAGTTCAACATCAGGATGCAGTTAAGGTTTTAAGAGCTTTATACTCATTTCATACTGAGCTTAAATCTACAATATCAAAGGCAAATCCATCTTTAAAATCCAAAGTATGGAACGATAGCAAAATAACCGCACATCACGGCATTATTCCAACACAGCAAGTAGGCAATCTGTCTGAGTTAAAAGACGATGAAAGAAAGGTGTATATGCTTATTGTTAAGCGTTATTTAAGCCAGTTCTTTCCTCCTGCAAAGCTGTTAGCTACTACCATTAAAATGGATGTTTCAGGTGAAGTATTTGCCTGCAAAGGCTCTGTAGTAGTTGAAAATGGCTATTTAGCTGTTTATGGTGGTGAAGATGATACTGCAGAGCAAGACAAAGATGACGAAAAAGAAGACTCTCAAAGTCTTCCAAAGCTATCTGCAGGTGAAATCGTTGATGTTCTGCAGGTGTCACCTGTCACTGCACAGACAAAGCCTCCAGCATCTTTCACTGAAGGTACACTTATCAAGGCAATGCAAAATATTTATAACTTTGTGCCAGATGGTCCTTTCAAGAAAGTATTAAAAGATGGTGATGGTATTGGAACATCTGCAACCAGGGCAAGCATTATTGCTGAACTTAAGAAAAAAGGCTTTTTAGAGCTCAAAGGTAAGAAAATCAAAGCAACTCCTGTAGGTATTAAGCTTTTATCAGAGTTACCTGATTTATGTAAGAATCCAGTGCTTACAGCAATGTTTGAATCACAGCTAAAACTTGTAGAAAGCGGAAAAATTACATATAAGCAGTTTGAAGAAAAGCAAAAAGCTTTTGCTCTACAGCTCGTAGAGAAAGCATCAAAGCTGACGATTGAACTTCCTGATGGTGTTTCTTCTAGAACTAAAAAAAGCTCAAAAAAGAATCCATTTAAGTCAAAATCCAGCTCTAATCCATTCAAGAGGTGATTGCTATGGAAAGTCCCTTAAATCCTTATAGAGCTTTCATTCTTGGAGAAATATATAAAGCTGGTAATGAGCTTGATTCTGTAAGAGCAGCATTAAAATCAGCTTTAACATCTAAGCAAGTCAATATCTTTACTACAAAATCAATGATTCTTATAGATAAGATCCAAACTTTAAACAGGATCTTATGGGCATTAGAAGTCATGATCAAAGCTGATATTGTTTCAAAAGAGAGCAGTCAGGAAATTATCAATATTTTTAATGAGTTAAAAGAAGTTCAAGAAAATATTGATTTAATTTATCGTCTAAAGTCTACAAGATTAGTTGAATTAGTATTAGAATTGATTGAAAGAAAAAAACATATATCACCTGATGAAATAGTTGGTCTTATTTAATTTAGTTTTGTTAACAAGGAATTTTGAACATGAAAAAGATCTCTGTAATCGCTCTAGCACTAGTTGCTTCAACTGTAGTTTTATCAGGTTGCGGTGAAAAGAAGATTGAGCCTAACAATTACTATTGTACAACTTCTGTTGTAGCTGGTGGTTTCGGTAGAGAGGAGCTAGAAGCCCTTGCACAAAAAGGACGAATTGATAATGCTTATGAATTTATTCAGCAATGCAAGGCAAAGAAGTTAGGCCGATATAGTGAAGAATTTAAAAAATTAGATGAAAACACATATAAGTGCAAAATGGATTTCTTAGATAAGAAAATTGGTGAAGAAGCTCTTAAGAAATGTGAAAATGCCCCACAAGAACTATTTGAAAAGTGGAAGAAAGAAGAAAAAGCAGACTAGTTTTAATGAAGTCTTGTTATTATGGCAAGGCTTTATTTTTAGTTATAATCCCCTCAATAAAGAATCTGGTAAGTTACTTATCCCAGAACTTATCTGAAATAAGAGAAACGCAGTAATTTCCCCAGTCTTCCATAATTCTTCTTCTTTCAGAAACGTGTTTTGTTCTATCGTATGCACCTTTTAGAGGATCCTTTCTCTCATGGAGCATACACATTTCTACAGCATCAACGTTGTATCTTTTCTTTGCATTTTCATCAGCACTAGCCCAACTTTTGAAAGATGCTCTAGCAGTTCCATGTTGAGTGATTACTGCAGGCTTTTTTGTTTTTGGATCGATAATTGATCTATCAACAAAAATAGGAGTATTAAATCTAATGTGATCTTCATTTAGCTGATAAATGACAGATTTGAAAACTGAATCGGTGTAAGTCTTGCATAACTTTGAAACAAATACATATTCTGAGCGTTTGTCTATCCATTTCAAAAGTTGAATTGCAGCTTTTGAAAGATAGATTGTCCTATTTGCTTGCTCTTTTTTGATCTTGTCGTTTTCAAGAGGAATAGTCCAAGATTTGTCTTTGTAATTGATTTCAGCCCATTTCATGAGTCTCACCGCTTTAGATCTACTTGCGGTAAGTATAGAAAAGATCAACTCATAAGCTGGTACCGTATGCTTATCAAAACAAGCTTTAATAAGCTTTGGAATTTCTCTATAGTCTAAAGCAGCATTATGAGATGGTTGTTTTTTCTTTGGATTTAACGATTTTAGAACTACTTCTAAAGAGTCTGATGTTACTGGGTTTTCATCTGTTCTATAGTTTTTAACTTTAGAAAGATTTAGAACTCCCTTTAAATGAGATTTTAGTTTTTGAGCCATTGCAGGCTTATTTACGTAAGGATCTTGAAGTATCTTCAAAATGTCATCAGAGGTAATTTCTGCAATATCTTTATTTTGAATGACAGGATAAGCATAGGTGACCATCATAGCTGAAAAGTCACTTTTTCCTTTACTCGAATGCTTAAAAGCTCCGCTTTCTTCCCTGAAGATAAGGTATTCATCACATACTTGCCAAAACGGATGCTTAGTTATGTTTTGGTTATTTACAGCTTTCTCTTCAATTTTCTTTTGCTTATTAACTATTGCAGGATCTTGTCCGTTGAATACCATTCTTCTATATTCTAAACATTTCTTTTTAGCGTTTGGATAAGATATTAAATCAGTTTTTCCGATTGTGAAGAATTTTGGTTTACCTTTCCATGAATACCTGATTTGATAGTAAGCAGTGTTACTTGTAATTCTTACAACAAGACCATTACCCCCACCGAGAGAACGTATTAAGGAACGTACTTTTTTCCCTTTTTCCTTGTCTTCTTTATTTGCTTTGATTCTTGCTTTGATAAGTGCTTTTAATGCAGCAACCTTTGCTTGAGCGATGATTTTGGGCATGATAATAACGGTAACAACAAAAAAAATTATGATAAGTTACATAAAAAGAACAAAATATATTAAAATCAAAGTGTGAGCGACGTGTTTAAAAAACTGTTCAATTTTTGAGAACGTGCTAACAAAAATAACTTATTGAAAAATAAGAAAAATAAATGGGATTTTACACCCATTCTCTAAGAGAGAATTTTTTAGGATTTTTAATTGCGCTTTGGTTATCCATGACATAAATCTGTACATTTAGAGCCATCCAAATCTGTTCTAGGTTCTGTGTTTTAACAAAGTGTCTAATGCTGTATCTCATTCTAGGAGGCAAATTAGAGTACTTTGCATCAACCAGAGCATCAACAGCATTAAGAAAGCTTTGGGGATTTTCAACTTTTGCAAGTATAGCTTCGTTCGATAAATAACATTTCTTCTTCATATATAAAAAATAAATGCAAATGATTTATAATGATAATAACACGTATGTAAAATAAATTGTAAAAAATCTTTAACCTTATAATTCAAGATATTAGAGAATTTTTCTTTATAAAATAAGGAGATATTTTTGCAATTTTTTACGATTTTTTTTGAGATTTTGGAATTTTTGTTGTACAATCTTATTAAGGGTAAAAAAAGAGCCTAAACAGAAAACTGTTTAAGCTCGATTTTTAAACGTAATAACTGAAAGGCTTTAGAGCCTAATAAATATAGTAAAGGCATTATAGCATGGTGAATTTAGAAAACCAAGGTGTAATGACCGAATATGATGCTGTTCACGGTATCAGCACCAGCGAATTATTTCTAATAAGCCTCTGAATTTCAGAGGTTTTTTTATATCTGTACACTTCAATTTTTTTTCAACTTTTTTACAGCGTTTGGCTTATTTAAGCCTTTTGTCGTTTTCTGTCTCGTTTCAAACTCCACTGATTCATAAAAATACATAAAAAAGATCGGATTTTTTACTCTGCTTTTTGAGGTTAAAGAGCTCTTGTAGATGTTCTATAGATGAAAAAGTGCTCCTCATGAGAGGAGCTTTTGAAGTTATATAATGGAGTGTATTGTTATATTATTGATTGTTCTTCGACAGGAATGCCTTTAGCTTCAAAGCCTTTGATAACCTCTTCATCTGGTTCTTCCATATAATCGATTCTTTCAAAATCGCTAAGCTTAATGTCTCCATGGAACTGAAGCTCAAAGAACCTTAATAGAGGGTTCTTACCACCTAATAATTCATCAATGTTGTAGAAGTTATTTTTGTTAATGGTCCCGTCTTTTATCTTATCAGCTATGAACAGATAGTTCTTAATGTTACCAGGGCCGTATGGTGCTGCATCTTTACCTGAGGCTAGGTGTGTAGCTACACCAAAGATACAGGTTGCTTTTGGATCGGTGAGCAATGTAGGAATTAGATATGCAAAGCTCATAAAATCGAGAGAGGTACCGATTGTCAGAGTGGTTCTGTCAAAGAGGTTATCTTTCTTTAATTTAATGGTGGCATCTCCATACTGATATGTCATGTCATAAGTCATAAGCATATTGATCTTAGGATCTGGAGATGAGAGATAACCAAATCGAGGGTAGTCTGGCTTGGTAAGCTCATTTTGGCTACATCCAAACATAAACTCAGTACTCTTAATTCTGGCAGCAGGTCCACCGCCACTTGCTGTTTTTCCAGCTTGCACAGCGTTTTTGAGGTATCCACACTCTAAGATTAAAGGTAAGACCTTAGTAGGTACCTTGATGTAAAAATCACCTTCAGCGATGATCTGCTTTAAAAAGTCCTCAATAACTAATGCTGATTCTTTAAAGCCTGGTATTTGCATCAAGACTGAGTAGTAGTTGTTCTGATAATTTTTGAAATTTTTAAGGCAAGGAAGTGTCATATTATTCCTATTTCTTATTTTGTTATTTAACTTTAATCAGTATAACAGCCTTAATTAGTACCTGATGATTTGTACTTACAAAATTTGAAATTTCCAAGTAAGTTTGATGAAATTTTTTTTTAATGTAGCCCACAGAAGATGAGCTACGAAAAGCATTTATCTAAACGTAAGAGTACTAGTTATTGTGAATTCTTAATGTCCTCACGGACTTTATTAGCTCCTTTTACAAGAGCATATTTGATGCTGCTTTTGTGTTCATTGCTTCATATAAAGCATTGTTCATAGGCTCTCAGAGCTTTGACATCTCAGGAATTGAGGACTAAGGGTATTCGCAACGCTGACGGCGATAAGTACTACAAGGATAACTACATGTTCGGTATCCAGGCTGAAGCTTGGTGGTAATCGGTTAGTGTAGAACACTTTATATAAACAAACTTGTTTGATAATCATCTATGGGGAGGTGTAAGCCTCCCTTTTTTATCGTAAGTGAAGTTACTGTTCAAGATAAGGCATGTTATAAGATATGTTCTTTAATAAGAACTACTCTGCTTTTAGAGAGTCAAAAATAAGCGAAAAGCTATTTTGTAAAAAGTCGTTTTTATCATCCTTTATGACTTTTTTTTAGGTAATCTTCTTTTGCTGATCCTAACTCGATAAGTCCTGATACCATACCTCATATGGTAAAGATAGTTGGCATGATTTTAAGATCAGAGCTAAATTCTCCTTCTTTCATTCAAAATTCAAAAAACTCATAGACAATAGCGTTAATCTTTTCACCTATTTCAAAAGATTCTTTTTCTTCAGGCAAAAAGTTGTCACAATTTTCATCAAATCTAATGGTTTTGTGAACTAATGAGAAGTAAAGCGGGTAGAGCTTTTTATATTCATAAAGTGAATTGCAAATACCAAAGAAACGTTCTTTACAGGTGATATTTTCATGAAGAGCCTTGTAAATAAAATCATAAAGGGGGTGCATACTTTGCAACACTAAGTATGAAGTTAAGATCTCTTTACTTTTAAAATAAACATACCAAGTAGCTTTGCTGTAACCGGAATTTTTGGCTATATCGTCCATGCTTGTATGCTCAATTCATTTTTGTAAAAACAGATCTTGAGCAACTAAAGCTATTGCTTTTCTGTGTACACTTTGTGGTTCTTTTTTTCGTCTTGCCATGTTGGTGGATCCTTATGGTTATCGCGTGAGTGTAACAGTAGCTTTGTTTACTGTGAAGACTTAAGGAGAGGGTATTTTTAAAGATGATGTTTAATTTGTGGGGGTTGTAATAGGCATCAACATCTAAAATTTAAAAGATCAAATTTAATCTGACTTCATAACCATAAAGTCAGATTGTTTAAAGTTTTTAGTTTTGTTTCTTATTAAGATTAGCTTTTGCCACACCTAACATAAGTTTTACACGGTTTAGCTGATTTACCTCAGAGGCACCAGCATCGCAGTCAATGGAAACGATGTTAGCCTCTTCATAGTTTTGACGTAATGAGTGCACTACGCCTTTACCGGTGATGTGATTTGGCAGACAACCAAAAGGCTGCAGGCACACAATGTTAGGTACACCGTTTTCAATGAGTTTTACCATTTCACCTGTTAGGAACCAGCCTTCACCAGCCATATTTCCTAAAGAGACGAACTTTCTAGCAAGCTTTGCTGTAGTAAAGATGTTCAAAGGTGGAGTAAATCTCTTAGAGTGTTTTAGAGCTTTATAAACATACTTTCTGTAATGTTCAACTAAGCGTATGAAAGTGAGCGCAAAGAACTTGTTTAAGAGCTTGCCTTCTAGAAGGTTATGCTCAATGATAGGATCGCCAGCTAAGTACAAGAAGAAATCTACAAAGTCAGGCATTACAACCTCAGCGCCTTCTTCAAAGAGTTCTTTTTCAAGATAATTGTTAGCTACAGGGTGATATTTTACTAAGATCTCACCCACGATACCTACCTTTGGCTTTTTAATATGGTTAATCTCAATACTCTCAAAGTCTTTGACCATATCAAAGATATTGTCCTTGTACTTACGGTTAGAACTGTTTAAAAGCTCTTCCTTGCAGTTATTAAGCCACTTTTCAAAGTACTTTTTAGTTTCACCTGTATGTACCTCATAAGGTCTTACTCTGTTAGTTAATTTCATTAACAGATCGCCATAGACAGCAGCTTTAATTGCATCTTTGAACATGGCTGTTGGCATCTTGAACTCGTCGGTTTCAAGCCCATAGACAGCAAAAACAGGTACCTGAGGGAAGCCTGCGTATTTTAAAGCTTTACGTAAAACGGCAATATAGTTGGTAGCTCTACATGCACCACAGGTCTGGAAGAGCATGATGGAGGTATTGTCAGGATCGTAACGACCTGATTTTAAAGCCTCTAACATTTGACCAATAACTACGATTGCTGGGTAGCACATGTCATTGTTGACATAGCGCAAACCTAAATCAATCGATGATTTATCAGGCAGTGCTGGAATTACCACGTTATAACCAAACTTGGCTAAAACAGTTTTGAAAAGCTCAAAATGGATTGGTGCCATTTGAGGTGCCAGAATTGTATGCTTTCTAACACATTCTTTAGTAAAGTGAGGTCTGTCTGTAAACGGTATTGGGGTAAATACAGGTACTGACTTACGAGCTAATGCTGCTAATAATGAACGCAGTCTGATTCTTGCTGCACCCAAGTTTGAGACTTCATCTAACTTAATTAAAGTATAGATACGCTGATGCTCTTCTAAGATCTCTTTTACCTGATCTGTAGTAATAGCATCAAGTCCACAGCCAAATGAGCTTAACTGAATTAGAGTTACGTCTTTATTCTCTACGGCAAACTCAGCTGCATGATAAAGTCTGGCATGATAGCTCCATTGATTGATAAGACCTACTTTATTAACTTTAATCTTTTCGTGGTAGACACTGTCTTCAGAAATCACCGCAAGACCATAGGATTCAATCATATCGGCAATACCATGGTTGATTTCTGGATCAATATGGTATGGACGACCTACTAACATGATAAGGTGGCGATTTTCAGCACGAGCCTTTTGAATTACATTTTGAGCAAACTCTCTTACATCCTGTTTGTAGTGTTCAAGTTCAGCATAGGCAGCGCTGCAGGCCTCTTCTACTTCCTTTTTAGTAAGCTTTTCCGCTTTGAACTCTTCAATTAAGCGTTTGCTCAGACGCTTTTGATTGTTAATAGGTAAGAAAGGCTGTAAGAAGGTAACATTCTCAGTCTTTAGAATATCCATATTGCCACGAATATTCTCAGCATATGAGGCTACAACAGGGCAGTTGTAGTGATTGTCATTAGGATGAGCTCTGTCCACAAGATTAAATGGCAGGCATGGGTAGAAGATCTTTTTAACGCCTGCTTCAATAAGGCTCATGATATGACCGTGAACTAGCTTTGCCGGATAGCAAAGTGAGTCTGATGGAATAGTAGCAAGTCCTTTAGCGTATAGGGCAGCAGATGATTCTTCAGATAAGACAACTCGGTAGCCTAATTTGGTTAATAAGGTAAACCAGAATGGAAAATCCTCGTACATGTTAAGGCAACGTGGAATACCGATAACGCCACGAGGAGCCTTATTCTCATCTAAAGGTTTATAGTCAAAGACTCTTTGATATTTGTAACGATACAGATTGTTGGTGTTTTTGTCTGTACTTGCAACTTTACCGCCAATACCTTTTTCACAGCGGTTACCTGTAAAGTGTCGTGAGTTGTCGGGGAAGATCTGCATGGTGATCATGCAGTTGTTACCACATTTGTGGCATCTGTATGATCTGGTTTTATAGGTAAAGGAATCGAGTTCTTCACGTTTTAGAATAGATGAAACATAAGGTTTTCGATCCTTTTCTTTAAGCGCTGCTGATTCATGCGCTAATATAGCTGCGCCGTAGGCACCCATGTGACCTGAGATATCAGGACGAATTACTTTTTTATTAAGTAAGGTTTCCATGGCTTTTAAAACAGCGTTGTTCAAGAAAGTACCACCTTGAACTACGATGTGATCACCTAGAGATCCCACATCCTTTAACTGCATTACTTTAAAGAGTGCGTTTTTAATTACGGAAATGGAGATACCAGCTGAAATGTCTCCTACTGAGGCGCCATCTTTTTGAGCCTGTTTTACTTTAGAATTCATAAAGACGGTACATCTAGTACCAAGATCAACTGGGGCTTTTGAGTCTACTGCTTTATCAGCAAACTCAGCTGCACTTAAGTTTAAGCCTTTAGCAAAGGTTTCAATAAAAGAACCGCAACCTGCTGAACAGGCTTCATTTAAGGTGATGTTGCCAATAGTGCCGTCTTTTACAAAAAAGCACTTCATATCCTGTCCACCAATATCCATGATAAAGGACACCTCAGGACAGAACTCTTTAGCTGCACGCAAGTGCGCAAAGGTTTCCACCTCGCCAAAGTCAGCATGTAAGGCAGCTTTTATTAAAGACTCGCCATAGCCTGTGGTAGTAACACCTGCAATGTAGCAGTCATGAGGCATATGGTCATAAAGTTCTTTTAATTCATTGACGACTGTGTTTAAAGGTGAACCCTGATTAGAACCATAAATGGTATATAGAAGCTCGTTTTTGTCAGTTACAGCTGCAATTTTTGAGGTAGTAGAGCCTGCATCAATTCCAACATAGACAGGACCATGATAGTTGTCAAAAGAGGTCCTTTTAACAATATCCTCACTGTGTCTTTTTACAAAAGCATCATACTCATCACGAGATGAAAACAGTGGGGCACTGTGATTTTTTGTCTCGGTAACAACGTTTAGATCTGTTTTAGATAATTCTGTTAACTCTTTTAAGGAGGTTAATTTTGCTTCATCGCAGATAGCAGCACCGATAGCTACAAAGTAGCAGGCATCAGGTGTTGCAACAACATCCTCGTCTATTAAATTTAATGTTTTGATAAAACGCTCTTTTAATTCAGACAAGAAAGTTAATGGACCACCTAGAAAAGCTGTCTTACCTTCAATGGCACGTCCCTGTGCTAGAGTACCTACAGTCTGATTGACGACAGCCTGGAAAATTGAGAGTGCAAGATCCTCTTTTTGAGCTCCATCATTGATGAGTGCCTGAATGTCAGTTTTAGCAAAGACACCACAACGAGAAGCAATAGTATAGAGTTTGGAGCCTTTTTTAGCTAAGTCATTAAGACCTTTAGCATCTGTATTTAAAAGGTTTGCCATCTGATCAATGAAAGCACCGGTACCACCAGCGCAGGCTCCATTCATACGCTGCTCTAGTGAACCCTTTAAATAGGTGATCTTTGCGTCCTCACCACCTAACTCAATTGCTGTTTCTGTATCTTTAGCAAGTAAGTTAATGGCACTAGTACAGGAGAGCACTTCCTGCTCAAAAGGCAGGTTTAATCTTGAGGCAACACCCATACCTGATGAGCCTGAGAGTGTAATATAGAAAGGATTATCTCCTAAAACAGGAGCTACTTTTTCAAGATTTCTTTTAAAGGCATTGCCTGTTTCAGAAAAGTGTCTTTCGTAATTTTTATAAATAATCTTTGCATTCTCATCAAGCACTACGAACTTGATGGTGGTAGAACCAATATCAATACCAAGTCTTAATGTCGTCATAGCATATGTTCTTGTTATATATGAATACACTGATAGTTATATCGCAATTTAGTTATTTTAGTAAGTGCAATAAGGAATTTTATGACTGTAAAGCTCTTTGGTTATCAGCGTCATCTCTGTTTAATCTAACATACTGTAATGAGGCTATTTTACTTAACTTTATTAAGGTCACCTTAGAATTTTGCTATAAATTTAGTCAGATGAATAAAATACTCAAAACAGCATGGATAAAGGCATAGAGTAAAACTTATTCTGTATCAATGTGACTCTCCGCTGTTTTGCATACAAAACCTATCCAAACAGTGTATAATGTGACCTCAATTTAACAGGATATGAAATCCTGTTTTCTTTTTTTAAACTGTCAGAAAGACACGTTTCCTATCTTCGGAGCTAAAAGTGCAACTTAAAGATCTTGCAGATAAAATCATTGATGGATATGAGATTACAAAAGAGGAAGCTTTAGAGCTATATGATGCTCCTCTTGATGAACTCAAGGAAAGTGCCAGCAAAATTACTTCACACTTCTTTAAAGAAGCAATTGAGCTATGTTGTATCTCTAATGGTAAGTGTGGCAAGTGTTCTGAAAACTGCAAATTCTGTTCTCAGAGCCGTTATTACAACACCGAAATTCAGCAGTCTGTATTAAAGTCAGTTGACGAGTTCTTTAAGGAAGCTCAGGCAAATGACAAACGCGGTGTGCACCGTTTCTCAATTGTAACTGCAGGTGTAAGACTGTCTAAAGCTGAGCTAAAGACTATTGCACAGGCTTATAAAAAGATCTCCTCAGAACTTAAGATTTCATGCTGCGGTTCTTTAGGTCTATTAGATTATGACGATTTTGTAATGTTAAAAGAATCTGGTCTTAAGCGTTATCACAACAACTTAGAGACTTCACCAAACTTCTTCAAAGAGATCTGCACAACTCATACTATGAAGCAAAAAGAGGATACTATTGCTTTAGCTAAGAAAGCAGGCTTAGAGATTTGCTCTGGATGTATCCTGGGTATGGGCGAGAGTGTAGAGGATAGAGTTGATATTGCTTTAGAGCTGCGTAAGTTACAGGTAGACAGTACTCCAATCAATATCTTAAATCCTATTAAGGGTACACCTTTAGAGAACCGTCCTACAGTTCATCCTGATGAGGTAAGACGTACAATTGCTCTATTCAGACATGTTCTTCCAAAGACTGTTTTAAGATTGGCAGGCGGTAGACTTATCATTCAGAAATACTTTACTGATCTGTACAAATACGGAATCAATGCTGAGATCACAGGTGACATGTTAACTACAGCAGGTCTTACTGTAGCAGATGATATCTCTGCTGCTATCAGTAATCAGAAGATCTTAACTAAGATTGAACCTATTAAGTAGTACCTTTTGGTAGTTACTAAAAGAACGCCACAAGCTTTAGCAGAAATGTCTGCATTAGCTTGTGGCGTTGTTATCTTGAAAGAAAAACTAGTCAACAGAAGTATTATCTTCAGCTAAAGTAACCTTTTCCTGTTTTACCTTACCTTCACGTTTAATCTCAAAGTTCATGACTGTATTTGGTTTTGACTTAGAGACTAAATCGATAAGCTCTCTTACATTCTGTACGCTATAACCATCAACTTTGGTGATGAGATCACCAATTTTTAAAATTCCAAAAGCAGGTCCTTCAGGATCGACATAACCGATTCTGACACCGCTCTCTGAATCTAGGGCTGTAGTTTCATCATCAGAAATACCTAAATATCCACGCTCAACTTTACCGTGACGTAAGATCTCATCCATTACTTCACGAACCATTTTTACAGGAATAGCAAAGCCAATACCGTAGGTATTATCGCCACTAAATGAAGCTGTATTGATGCCAATTAGATTTCCTCTGGTATCTACTAAAGCGCCACCAGAGTTACCCTGATTGATAGGTGCATCAGTTTGGATTAAAGCTTGAACGCCCTGACGGATATTCATCTGATCTTTAGATAACAGTCCAGAACCTGAACGCGATACAGCAGAAATAATGCCGTGTGTTACGGTTTGTCCTAGGTTGTTAGGATTGCCGATAGCAAGTGCAATATCGCCAATATTAGGTTCGTTTTTAGCAGGTGTAATTGGAGTTAAAGTTGTATCTTCACTGACAGTTAAAACCGCAATATCAGTTCTTCTGTCACAACCTACAACAAAGGCTTTCATGACCTTGCCATCACGAGTTTGCACAAAGATAGCTTTATTAGGTTCGTTTCCTGATGGCACAACATGGTAATTAGTTACTATGATGCCATGTTTATCCATGATCACACCTGATGCCGATGAGGTGATCGAGTTTGGAGCGGGAGTTGTGTAGTCTTCTTTTAATGTGGCCACATAGATATTTACAACGCTAGGCGCTGCTTTATTTACAGCATATGAATAACCTTCAGTTGAAATACCGCTCGAATAGATAAGATCGCCTAGTTTTTTTCCTGTAGAAGGCTTTATTAAAAGAACTGCGACACCAACAATGACGCCTACAGCTACAGGAATAAGAAAGGGAAGTGACTTTTTACTAATAATCATATAAAGAGTTCGCACATACGTAGAGTTTCTCTAAAAGAATAACCTAAAACTCTTGAAAATGTGTTGATCTTTATATGATTTTACAAAATTATTCTGTGAAGATTAAATCAAAAGCAATGGATCTGACACCGATTTCAGATTACTTAATCTTTTTACAAGATATAAAACAGTTTTTACCAGAAAAAGCTATGCCCACGGCATTAACAGAAGTTATGTTCTCATCTTCAAAAATAGCATCTGCATAGTGTTTTTCAAGAATTTGTTCTATAGCTTCATTAGCCTTTTTAGCTCTGCTTTCTTTTTCTTTGCAGACTTTAATTTCAATAACACAAGCTTTGGTACCGCCTAGATTATTAAAGGTAATATCAGCATAGCCATCACCAGATTCAATATTAGAATGATATTCTCCTAGATTATCTTTACAGTTGGTGAAGATACCGTTTAAGAAACCGTGATAGTAATTCTCGTGAGGTGCTCTAGTTGCTGTATCTCTTACAGATACAAATGAACGTAATAATGGTCCTAACTTAGCTTGTACAAAATCAACATTACCTTCTAATAAAGCATTAGATATGTTTAAAGCAAGGTTGTCTTTCTTAACAACATTACTAAATCTTGCTTTAATGTTTTTATCAAAGCAATCTAAGATTTCAAGATTTGGAATTCTTGCAACTACATTTTTATTGGTTTTGCTGTCTTTAGCCAACTCTGTTTCATCAGTCTTTTCCCAATCTAAGGTTAGATAACCTGTATGTAGGAGTAGTGACCAGAAATCATCAGAGTTATGTTCTGACAAAGTGTCATAGTTCATGGATTCATTTAGAATAAAGCTAATTGACTTACCATCAACTAAGTCCTGCATCTTTTGGTTGTCATTATCAGTTAAATAACCAATGTAATCAGACAAAGAGTTATCAGAGGTCGAACCATTCCAGTAGTTACCAGTTTCAATTTCTGAAAGTTCTCCACTTTGCTTAAATTCAAAGTTCTTTCTTACAAATTTAACTACATCCCATGGACAGAACATCTCTTTGTCAAAGAACTTGTATCCGTCATAATGCTCTTTTACTTTCTGAGCATAATCGTCTAATTCATAGTCTTTTAGAAATTGGTAGGTTTCATCTTTTGTAAAGCCAATGATACTTGTGTATTTCTTTTCTTTATCTACAACACTGTTTACAGTAAAGTTATTTACACCTGTAAAAAGACTGTTCTTAGCTACTTTTAAGCAACCTGTAATAATTGTTTTGGTAAGAGCGTTTTTATCTTTTAAAATATCAAAAAAGCCTGCCATCAAATCTACCATGTTGTAGTGATAGTCTGCTTTGAAGTTTTTATCATTCTCATTGAGCTTTTTATTCTGTGCATCGTAATAAGAAGCTTTAGCTAGAGGAACATCGTATTCATCAATAAGCAAGATAGGATACTTGCCGTACTCTTTATATAAGAATCCTGCCAAAAATTTCAGAGAATTTTTTAATCTTGATGCATTTTCCTGGTTTTCAAGATAATCTATATCTGTAAGCTGTCTAAGTATGCCTTTGTCGGCATCATCTAATTTAGAACTGTTCAAAAGATATTTATATTTGTTTGCCACAGCATATACAATATCAGCAAACATCTTGTAGCCAGCATTAAAAGTGACACCATTGACTCCTTTTAAAGTGATATCAATAACAGGATACTGTCCCATGAACTTAGAACAGAACTCTTTGTCTTCTAATATCTTGGTACCTTTAAAGAGTTCTAGTTGTTTTGAGTTATCAAATGGCTTTCTAGGATCTATTTTTAAGAAAGACTCAAACATGGTCATGAGCAAGGTCTTACCAAAGCGTCTTGGTCTTGTAAATAACAGAACTTTGGCTGAATCTGTAAACACAGTCTTGATAAACGCTGTTTTATCTACATAGTAGCAATTCTCATCTTTCAGTTCTTCAAAACTGGTAGGACTTTCTGGTATGGATAAGAATTGTTTGTCGCTCATTTTATAGATTCCTGATATTTAGCTTACTTCAATTATAACCTACATTAAAAGAATATGCAGAAATTACAAAAAGGTCTAAACGACAATAAAAATGGAGACCTAAGCCTCCATTTTTAGATACAGGAAATATTAACCTCTGTGACAGTAGTTAATTTTAACTACATCTTAGCTATAGATTAACCATCAGAGATAATTATCTGATTGTGATAAATAAGGTACCACCGTTACGGTTAATTCTAATTGCTGAAATCTTGCCTTTAACATTCTCAAGATTCTTCTTCAAATCTGAGATTGTCTTAATTTCAGCACGGTTTACAGCTGTGATAACGTCACCTTTACGTAAACCAAAGCGCTGAGCAACAGAGCCTTTAGCTACATCAGTTACCTCAACACCGCCATCTTTAGCGTTTGCAAATGAAGCGCCTTCAAATGCAGGTGAAATGCTCTTTGAGTTTGTAGCAGCTACTTCTGCCTCTTCAGTGTTCTTACCGATCTTTACAGTAAAGTCTTTGTATGAACCGTCACGGAAGACAGTGATATTAACCTCAGCGCCTTCACGCATTGTGGCAATTTCAGCTCTTAACTGGGCAAAAGAAGTTACCTTCTTACCGTTTACAGCAGTGATGATATCACCTGATTTGATACCTGCTTTATCAGCACCTGAGCCTTTCATAACCTCATTTACGAAAGCACCAGTACTCTGGTTATAACCAAAGCTTTGAGCAAGATCTGCATTTAATTCAGTACCTGAAACGCCTAATAAACCACGCTTTACTTCACCGAACTTTAATAACTGTTCAGTTACAGTCTTCACCATATTAGCAGGGATTGCAAAGCCGATACCGATGTTGCCACCTGATGGAGCCATAATAGCGGTATTAATACCGATTAACTGACCGTTTAAGTTAATTAAAGCACCACCTGAGTTACCTGAGTTAATAGCAGCATCTGTCTGAATGAAGTTTTCGATGTTTTCAATATTAAGTCCAGTTCTGCCTAAAGCTGAAACGATACCTGAGGTTACAGTCTGACCCAAGCCATATGGGTTACCGATTGCTACAGCGAAGTCACCAACTTCAAGACTGTCAGAATCAGCTAAATCGATCTGAGTTAAATTCTTAAACTCTTTTAACTTTAATAAAGCCAAATCGGTGTGAGCATCTTTACCAACTAACTTTGCGTCAAACTCGCGACCATCTGATAACTGAACCTTGATCTCATCTGCTGAATCGATAACGTGGTTGTTAGTTACTACAAGACCATGTGCTGCATCGATGATTACACCTGAACCTAGAGCACGGAATTCCTGCTGGCGAAGCTGCGATGGACCAAATGCGTCGCCCATACCTGGGAACATAAATCTAAACTCATCTGGTAATGAGAAGCCCTGAACATCTTTTTTACCCTTTACAGAGATATTAACTACACCAGGTAGTACCTTCTTTAACATAGGGGCAAGAGATGGCATATCACCTTTTGCCATTAAATCATTGATAATAGGGGCTGCAGCCTGAGCCTGACCTGCTGTAAGCACAGTCATTGATAATGCCATTGCGGCTGCTAATGATGCGTTCTTAATCTTGTTTAACATCTTTGTTTGTTACTCCCAAATAAAAGTATCAATTTATTAAGAATCGTTTTTTAGTACAAGTTACTAACTTGACTGATTAAACTTTTAACTTCTCTTCTTCGACAACTTCTTCTTTTGTCTCTGTTTCTTCCTCAGAAGGTTTTTCAATATTCTTTTTTACCTTCACAGGATCTGTAAATTCAGTTTGGATCTCGTTTGGTCTTAATACCTTAGGTGTTGGAATTTCACCTAAGGTACCAGTTACTTCCTTAGTTGTTTCTGACTGTTGCCTTTTTGACTCTTGTCTTGGGGTTATACCTTCGTATATACCCTGATTTAAAAATTCGTGACTGTCAGCCTCTTCAGGTGCAATCTTTTGGGCAGCCTCTTTTAAAAACAGAACATATTGCTGATGGGCTGAATCAATCTCAGAAAACATATCTAAAGAGGTTTTAAAGAACCTGTCTAGAGTACGTTGAGCTCTAATGGCAGCTCTTTTGGTTTTTAAAAGCTCATCCTTAACTCTCTTGTGTTTGTAGATCTGAGCCATTACTAAAAAACATGTAGCAGCACCGACAATAAAACCTGCAAAAAAGATTGCTACTAGGAGCGCGTAATTATCCATATCCCACCTTAAATTCTGCGCGGCTACTCTGCTACTGCGCACTATTGAGAATAAATTTATTTTCTTAGTTAATACTTAGTTTTTATTTTTTAGCTTCAATAAAAACGGTACATATTGAAATATCAAATAAATTATCATCGAAAATGGCTAATAAAACTGCCACAACTTTTTAATTATTTGAGGTTGAACATTACTTTTTTCAAGTTTTTTTACAAAAGGTGATAATTATTGTTGATAATTCTCGTGGAGCATTAGCTTGAACCTCAAAAGATTGGATAATACATATAAATACGGGCTACATCTTATGACTATGCAAGCTCACTTTAGACATAACTAAAAATAAAGAAAGAGTTGTTTATGCTGATAAAAAATGGCTTGGTTTTTACAAAACAGGGTTTTGAACATAAAGATATTAAAATTGTAGGTAACACTATCTCTTGCCTAAAAGGCAAGTGTGATGAGGCAAAAAATGAGTCTTTAATCAATGACATAACAGTCATCAATGCTGATGACTGTTATGTCATCCCTGGTTTTATCGATCTGCATTTTCATGGAGCTGCAAAAGTCGACTTTATGGATGGCACTTTAGATAGTGTAAAAACCTTAGCAGCATATGAAGCTTCTTGTGGTGTAACTTCAATTGCACCTGCTACTATGACGATGCCAACAGTTGCCATTAAAAAGAGTATAAATTCAGCTTTAGAATTTAAACAGCAGTTAAATGATAATGAAGCATCTCTTGAAGGTATCTACATGGAAGGTCCTTTTGTAAGTCCTAAAAAGTTAGGTGCGCAAAATCCTGAATATGTACTAAAACCAAATTCACAAGATTTAGAATCTCTTTATGAATTCTCTCGAGGCTTAATTAAAAAGGTCGTGATTGCTCCTGAAGTGAATGGCGCTTTAGATCTGATTAAAACTTTTCATAATAAAGTCTCTTTCTCCATAGGTCACACTGTAACAGACTATGAAACTGCTACTGCGGCCATGAAAGCTGGAGCTAATGAACTTACTCATACCTTTAATGCAATGCCTCCATTAAATCATCGTGCTCCTGGTCCTATAGGTGCAGCTTTTGAAAATAAGCATGTATTTTGTGAGCTGATTACAGATGGAGTGCATGTAGATAAAACCATGGTTAACATTCTCTTCACATTGATGGGAGATGACCGTATCGTCATGATTTCAGACTCAATGATGGCTACAGGTCTAGATGACGGAGAATACTCTCTTGGAGGGCAGAAGGTTTTTGTAAAAGGGAATAAAGCTACCTTAAAAGATGGCACGATAGCTGGCTCTGTTACCAATCTTTATAACTGCTTTGTAAATGCAGTTCTAAACATGAGGATAAGTCTTGAGAGTGCTGTAAAAGCTTGTACCATAAATCCAGCTCGAGCCTTGAAGATTGACGACAGAGTAGGTGAGATCTGTGAAGGTAAAAGAGCTGATCTTTTAGTTGTCGATAAGAATTTAAAGATAAAAGAGATCATCTTAAGAGGTTCAATCCTAAAAGAGCTTAGTTCAAACGTTACTAAACAAAATTAATTTTCGATTTTTATGCGTAAAATTAATGAAAATACTGTTTGATAAAAGTCGCTATTTTGTTTAAAATACACCATTGCCCCTCTAATCGAGGAACCGGTTTCCCACCCGAGTTGCTTGATGCAGATTGAGCAATCAGTCTGTTTGGAAAGAGAGCAGATATTTTTATCTGTATGTTTTAAAGGAAATTTTCCTTCAAAAAAGGGTTTTTTAATGAAAACTTATGTTGCAACACCATCAACAATTAAGCGTGATTGGTTAGTTATTGATGCTGAGGGTCAGACTTTAGGTCGCCTAGCTACTGAAATTGCTTTACGTTTACGCGGTAAGCACAAGCCAGAGTACACTCCATTCTTAGATACCGGTGATTATGTTATCGTAATCAACGCATCAAAGGTTAAGGTAACTGGTAACAAGGCTCACGACAAGATGTATTATCACCACACTGGTTTCCCAGGTGGAATCAAGTCAGAGTCTTTCGAGAAGTTATTAGCACGTAAGCCAGAGGATGTTATCGAGACTGCTGTTCGCGGTATGCTTCCAAAGGGACCATTAGGTCGTGCTATGTTCCGTAAGCTAAAGGTATATGCTGGTGAGTCACATAATCATGCTGCTCAACAGCCTCAGGTTATCAAGTTTTAAGGAGCATTAGCAAATGGCTGCAAATCAGTATTATGGTACCGGTCGTCGTAAGGACTCAACTGCACGTGTATTCTTAAAGCAGGGTACTGGTAAATTAGAGATCAATGGTAAGACTCTTGATCAGTATTTTGGTCGTCCAACTTCTCGTATGGTTGTAGCTCAGCCATTAGAGTTATTAGAAGTTGCTGACAAGTTTGATCTGTACATCACTGTTAACGGTGGTGGTATCACTGGTCAGGCTGGTGCTATCCGCTTAGGCATCACCAGAGCTTTAATTCAGTATGACGAGACTTTCCGTTCAGCTTTACGTAAGGCTGGCTTCGTAACTCGTGATGCTCGTGCTGTAGAGCGTAAGAAGGTTGGTCTTCACAAAGCTCGTAAACGTCCACAGTACTCAAAGCGTTAATATCAAAACAATTTTCATTGTTTTGTCAAAAGCCTCTGCCTCACCGCAGGGGTTTTTTTATGAATTTTTTATGTATAATATCCTTCAGAGGATATCTGTTATGGAAAGATTAAAAAGCTTAAAACCTTATCTATTCACCGCTTATTATGATTGGCTAATCAACAATAAGATCACTCCACATCTGTTAGTTGATGCTAAGATGCCTGGAGTTAGAGTTCCTGTTGAATATGTAAATGATGGTCGCATTATCTTAAGTCTTTTACCTTCAGCCATTGCAGATTATCAATGCTTATCTAAAGGTATTTCATTCAAAGCTCGTTTTAAGGGCAAGAGTGAGGATATTTTTATTCCTTTCCATGCTATGGAGCAGTTAATTGCTTTAGAGTCTGGATCTGCTCTTCCTATAGGTAGTGTTTTAGAGCAGTTAGATTTAGCTCCGGACGATGAAGTATATCCTGATGAAGCATCTGAATCTCCAATGTTCAAATTGGATGATGAAGATGGAGCAGATGATGAAGAAGTTTCATCAGAAGTTTTAGCAGAAGATGACAAAATTCCTTCCGATATCAAGACATCAGAAGCTACTAAGATTGAAGCTACAACTCCAGCAAAAGAAGAAAACAAACCAGCTTTCTCTTTTGTAAAGGATGATGAATAACGATTAGTTATAGTTTGAAGTTGTCTATGAATTTTGCATTCTAAAGCGTAGACAACTAGAATCGCAGATGAATTCTCTAATTGAGACAAAACAAGGATCTGTTACAAAACAAGACAATGTTGATCGTGACCATAGTTTTTCTATATCAATATTTAACGTTTTAATATCATTTCTGATGTTACAGCTTTGTGAAAATTTCTTTTTTTAATCTTTTTCTCCTTCTACTTTATAGGCTTTATATAACTGTGGTTTGTCTTTAAATCCTGCTGCATATGCGAGCTCATCTTCAAAATTAAGTTTTTGGACTAGAATGTGCACCTGATTGTTTGTAGTCAGAGCTAATTTCCTTATGTTTGAGACGAATCTATTTTTATGTGTGTCCGTAACTACATCAGTGTCGCATACGATTACAACAGTTGATTTTTTATCAAAAATTTAAACAGTGAAGATAAAGCCTTTTCATTAGTGTTCAACAAGTTTACAATTCTCACTCTTCCAAGAAAAAGTGTACTTATTAGACAATATGAAGTGACCTCCGCGAATGTAAATTCGTGGATTTACTGTGTAAACTGTAGATGTTAAAAATTTAACAGAAACGGATTTACCGCATACATTAGGAAGGTCACTTCATAACAGATTGTTAATTCTTATATCGGTAATAATCATATATAAATTCCTAACTTTGGAATTTAGATGTTGTGATTGCAACCTTTTAAAGAAGAATTTTAAAGTGGTATTTTCGACTGAAAATAAAAAGGCGGTTATAAAACCGCCTTTTCAGAAGATTATTGATTTAATCTTATCTAATCTTTCCTAAGTCAACCCACATAGGAGTTGATTCAATTAGACCGTTCTGGCCTAAAGAGATATCTCCTGATAATCCGTGTAGAACGTCTTCTTTGTTAGCTGCTAACTTCTCAATTACAAGAGCAAAATTTACGCTGTCATAAGCTGCAGCAAATACTCTTTGAACTTGGTTATTGGCCTTTGGTAAAGACTGCATGAATGAGTCCTTTAATGGGCTATCGGTTAATAACCAAGGCATATCACCTAAGGTTGAACCTTTTAGAGCTAACTCTTGAGATGAGTTATTAACACCAATGTAGCTCTTATCAGTTAAGTAAACATGAACTGTTGATGGAATAGCAGCTTTAATATCTACAGCGTCAACAACTGATGCATTTACATAAGCGCTGTCTGCCTCTGATAGAGGGCAATTTGACATTGAAGTCTTAATGGTTGCAACATCAGAGTAATAGCAAACAGGTACGTTTGCATTTACCTTTGAGAAGGTTGTCTTAAAGCTGTGTACTGAACGCTGTGATGATGTATCACTGCTCTGAGCAATAACAACTGGTTTCTTGTAGCCATCAGCATAGATCTTTGAAGCTGCAATAGCACCTTCATAGTTAGGACCTAAATCGAAGTACCACTGATTAGCAGGTTTGCTTCCTTCAGGCTGGTTTAAGACGATTGAAGGAACCTTAAGACCGGTTGAATTTAAGGCATTAACTTCAGGCTTTAAGATAGGACCGATAACTAACTTGGTACCATCATTCTGAACTTTAGCTACGATCTCAGAGATGTTGTTCTTGTTGGTATCGTAGAAAACAACTTTTGAGTTTGAATTTCTATCTTTTAGAGCAGCTAAGATACCTAACTTAGCAGGTTCGCCTACGATTGGAGCAAAACGACCTGATAGAGGTAATAACACTGCAATTCTGTCACCGTCTGAGAACTTGAATAGAGCGTTAGCTGGAACATTAGCTGGAGCTACATTATCAGGTGTTGTGTCATCTGATGAATTAGCAACTTCATTATCAACTACAGTGTTGTCAGCTGTTTCTGTTGCTGTATCCTGTGCCTGAGAAGGAGCGATAAGCTCGTTTACAGGGTGGTTAGGATATTTCTTTGAGAACTCTGCTAAAGCCTGTTGCTGTAGCTCACTGCTCTGTGAACGAGTGATGATAGCGTACTCAATAAAGCCCTTATCATAATCAGATTGAGCTGATTTCATTGCCTGAGCTAAATCTTTATCGCTTAGAGACTTTAATAAATCGTTACTCTGAGTGATAACAGTTGCTCTGTCTGATTTCTTTTCAACAATCTTTAATAAAGTAGCTTTGTTCTTGAATGCATTTAACTGATACTTTGGATCTTTGGTCTGTCTGTAAAGCTTTGCATTTACATTTGAGTTTAAGATTAAGTAGTAAGACAGTGACTGCTTTGGAAGAGCTTTATAGTTAACCTGATTTAACAGTGCAGATGCATCTTTTAACTGGTTCTGTTTAACTAATAGCATAGCTTTAACTAAAGAAGCCTGATCTTTTTGAACATCAGTCTGTGCATTTGCATATAGATCATTGATGTTAGATGCTGCTTTATCTAAATCTCCTGAAACGATCTGAGAACGGGTCAGAAGAACTTGAGCTTTAAAGCTAGTGTCGCTTGAAGCATCATCAAATGCCTGCTGATATTCCTGTGTGGTCAGATTTAATGGACCAAAAGCATTGGTTGATGCGATTTTCTGAGTAGCTTCATTTGAAGCACAAGCAGATAGAGTAATGGTTGCAGCTGCAAATAAACTGCATAAACATAGATTTAATGTTGATCTTTTAGCTTTCACGATAGTTTCCTGCTAAATCACAAATGAATTATTGGTTGGATATTTTACCATAATGTGAGATAGGTAACGTGTATTGAAACAAAAATCACTCATAGTAGATAGTAATGCCAAGTTGTTGATTGATATATGTAATAGGTAATGATATGTGTATTGAAAACACTGAAAAACTCTACAATGCGACTCGTGACGGTTGTGATGAGTCATTTCGTATCAGAATTCACAGAGCCATAAGTTGGGTTAAAAAGGCTAGAGCGCTACCTGAAGAAGATATTGATTTGAAGTTTATTTCTTTATGGATTGCCTTTAACTGTGCTTATGGCAAAGAGATTTCAACTGATGGTTATTTTGGTGAAAAGGTTGGTTTTAGAGACTTTTTGACTGTAATTTGTGATCTTGATGAAGAAAAGACTTTAGATAAGATTTTGTGGAAAAGATTTTCTCAGAGCATCAAAGCACTTTTAGAAAATAAGTATACCTATCAACCATACTGGAATTATTACAATAGTGGTGACAGAGATGCTGACTGGGAGTTAACTTTTAAAAGCTACAATTCAAAAGCATTAAAAGCTTTAATGACACAGAATACAGCTATGGTCTTGAACATTGTCTTTGACAGACTTTATACAATCAGAAATCAGCTCTTCCATGGTGGTGCTACCTGTAACAGTAAAGCTAATCGCATGCAGTTGCATGACGGTTGTGAAATCTTATCTGAACTGATGCCATCTGTTCTTGATATCATGCTAAAGCATCATGACAGAGATTGGGGACGAGCATTCTATCCTTACGTAAAAGAAGACTGAATGGCGCTTTTCCTAAATTCACATGAAAGCAAAGCCATCAGACGGTATAATGCTTCTTTAGTTAAATGAAAGCAGTAAATTGAAGCTGTGATTTTCAAAGATAAAAGGTTAAACATGTTAGACAGTGCTTTATATATTGTTCCTACTCCAATTGGTAATCTTGATGACATCACTTTACGAGCAATTGAAGTTCTAAAAAATGCAACTTTAATTGCAGCTGAAGATACCAGACATTCAAAAATCTTATTAGATAAGTTAGGGATCTCTGGTAAAAAGATGATTAGCTGTCATGATCATAATGAGGAACAAAGAGCATCTATCATTATTGATGAAGTTAAAAATGGCGGTATCGTCGCTTTAATTTCTGATGCAGGCTCTCCTTTAATCAATGATCCTGGCTATAGAGTAGTAACACTATGCTCAAAAGCAGATGTAAGAGTAGTGCCACTACCAGGTCCATGTGCCTTAATTACAGCTCTTGAAGCTAGTGCATTACCTACAGACAAATTCATGTTCTTAGGCTTTTTCCCTGTAAAAGAAAAGGAATTAACAGAAAAGATTCAGTCTCTAGAGAACGCAGATTACACAGCTGTGTTCTATGAGACCCCACGTCGTATCGTCGATACCATGGAAATTGTAGGTAATATTTTACCTGAGCATGATGTTACTTTATGCAGAGAGATGACTAAGACATTTGAATCTTTCTATAGATTAAAAGCAAAGGATGCTGCTTCATTTTTAAAGGCAGATCCAGATAGAACCAAAGGTGAGTTTGTAGTAGCTATCGGTTCATTAAAACAGGAAACATCCTCTGTTCCTGCTTCTGTAGTAAAAGCCATTTCAGAGCTTATCAAGACCTCTCCTGTAAAACAGGTTGCTAATGTCTTATCAGATCTTACTGGTATTAAAAAGAACGATATATATAACCTAGCATTGGACCTTAAAAACAAAAGCGATGAATAAAAAGCTTTAGAATAAAAGTAATTAACAGTTCGAAGAGTCAACATTTTTCATGTATAATGCACGTGAGTCGACCGGGCAATCGCTGCCGTGCACGCGTGTTTAAGATCTTTAAGCATACGGTCACTGGGGGAGGAAAGTCCGAGCTCCGAAGGACAAGGTGCCAGGTAACGCCTGGAGGGCGCAAGCCCATGACAAGTGCAACAGAAAGTAAACCGCCACTTTGTGGTAAGGGTGAAATGGCGAGGTAAGAGCTCACCGCTTTTCTAGCAATAGGAAAGGCATGGTAAACTCCACCTGGAGCAAGATCAAATAGGCTCTCTATGGTTTGGTCCGAACCGAGGGCGGGTTGATTGCTGGAACCAGCGAGCGATTGCTGGTCTAGAGGAATGGTTGCCACTGCTTAGCAGAACAGAACTCGGCTTACAGGTTGACTCATCTTTAATCCTCTTTCTATTTAAATCTCAATATCACAAGATACATTTCTATATTTTTACATCAGTATATTCAGCAATTGCATTTGTTTGACCATTAATAGTTCAAAATAAGCTCATTAATGCTCGTTTTATAGCTCACCTGCACCATAAAATGTGTAACAGATCACATCCTTACCATAACGTAATTTTTAGCACCAATTTACACACATTTTTCCTCGTTTTGTTTAATAAATTGCCTTGATTAATAATGCGATAGAGAAGATTAATCTTCAAAAATAATTTTTTATCCCACATTTGCATATTCTTTGTAACATCTTGAATTAAAAGATTTTTTATAAAAGAGCTAGATATTATTTTCTTGAAATTCTCATATGATTTGGTAAACTAAATGGGTAAAAGTGGTAAATTGTGGTGAAAGTAGTATTAATCTTTCCCCAAAATGACTACTAGGTAGTGTGAATTAGGCTTTTTAAATTATGTTTGACGGTTTGCTTTTAAGTGGAACAAGTGAAGTTTCCCTTGATTCTAAAGGGCGACTGTCTGTGCCTGCACGCTATAGAGAAATATTTGCAGATGATGGAGATGGTCAGTGCATAGTCACTCGCTCCTTGTTTGACAAATGTTTATGGTTATACCCTTCAAGTGAATGGGATAACGTAGTCTCAACCTTAGGCTCACTTCCTACTATGACTGATCCACTGTGTCGTACCATTCAGCGTATTGTTTTAGGCAGTGCAGTTTTTTGTCAGTTAGATGCCCAAGGTCGAATTTTATTACCACCTGAGTTAAGACAGGTAAGCGAGATCACTAAGAAAGCTTATCTTATCGGTTTTAACAACAAATTTGAGCTTTGGTCTGAAGATAACTTTGCTCTTCAGCGTAAGGCTGATGACGAATTATTACAGCAGGCAGCAAAAGATCTTGCATCACACAGCGTGCTTGCTAATTTAAAACTATAAGTATTTAGAATAATAAGAATTTATCATGGCATTTTCACATATTCCTGTATTACTAAATGAAGTCCTTGAAGGCATGAATATCAAGGAAGATGGGATCTATGTAGATGCCACATTTGGTCGAGGCGGCCATTCTAGAAAAATTCTAGAAAGATTAGGTCCTAATGGCAGATTGTATGGTCTTGATAGAGACTTAACCGCTGTAGAAGCAGCCAAAACCATTACAGATCCTAGATTTAAAATCACACACAGTGCATTTTCAAATCTAAAAGAGGTATGTGAGTCTTTAGGTATTGAAGGAAAGGTTGACGGTATCTTAATGGATATCGGTGTTTCCTCTCCTCAGATTGATGATCCTACTCGTGGCTTTTCTTTTGAAAAAGATGGTCCTTTAGATATGCGAATGGATCAGAGTGCTAAGTTAGATGCCAAGACCATCGTTAATACCTATTCAAAACAAGATCTCGCCTATATCTTTAAAGTTTACGGCGAAGAGAATTTTGCAGCTAAAGTAGCTACAGCTATAGTAAGAGAGCGCGAGAAGACTCCTTTTGAAACTACACTGCAATTATCAGAATTTATTAAAAGAGTAATCGGCGGTAAGCCTTCTCCTAAACACAAAGCTACCCGCTGTTTTCAAGCCTTGAGAATTGCTGTAAACGGTGAGCTTGATGAATTAAAAAAAGCTCTAGAGAGCAGTATTGATGTATTAGCAGATGACGGTCGTCTGTGTGTTATCTCATTCCACTCTTTAGAAGACAGAATAGTAAAAACATTTATAAAAGATAAGTCTCAGGGACAGAAGATCCCAAATGGCCTTCCAATTACTTTTGAAGAAGCCGAAAAAATGAGACTTGCTACAGCAAAAGTGGAGCCTGTAGGAGGTGCTATTAAGGCAACTCCTGAAGAAATAGTAGCCAACGTAAGATCTAGAAGTGCCACACTTAGGATCTGCAAGAGGCTTAAGAGGCTACCCTAGATGCAACAGTCAAATGCAGTAAGAAAGCTAGAAGAGAATTTTCCAACAGAGGCTCCTCAAATTAAAAAGAGGGAACCTCAGTTTGGTGATAGACCTAATCCACAGGTCAAACCTGTGCAAAAGGTTGTTCCTAGTGTTACCACTCAGGTAACCCATGAACATATCATTAGAATTCAGGCACCAACAGATTTATTGAATGATGGTGAGTCTCAGTTAGCTGTACCATCATTAAGCCTTTTTGAAGGTTATAAAAAACAGAAAAAGGCTTTGGTCCCAACTATTTTAAATGACATATTCTCAAATCTTTTGACTTATGTTCTGATCCTTGTCGTTACAACTTTAGCCGTATTAAAGGTGCATCAAGTACAGATGACCCGTGATATGACTATACAGTATAATGAGGTTATAAGGCATAACGAGCTTCTGCATAAGGAATGGTTAACTCTGTTATCTGACAGAGAAGCCTTAACAGAGTATTCTGTGATCCGTAAAAATGCTGATGAAAAGCTTGGTATGGTTCAGCCTAAAACTGAAGACGAAGTTGTAATCGATTTGAGATAAATGGCTTTAAAACAAGTTAACGATGGATCCTATAGCCGCCTACAAGTATCAACAACCAGAATAGCCATCGTATGGTTTTCTGTAGGCTGTCTTTTCATATATATCCTAGCCAGGTTATTCTGGATACAGGTCCTTTATCCAGAAAATCTTATCCGTGAAGGTAATGCTCGTGTCGTCAGAAACTACCATTACGAGCCTCCAAGAGGTTTAATTACCGATAGAAATGGTAAAATCTTAGCTATTTCTGTACCTGTAAAATCCGTAGAAGCCGATCCTAAATTTTTACATGAAGAAGGCGTCTATGATGATCCTTCTAAGATGAAAAAGTTAGCTTCAATTCTTGAAATTGATGTTAATGAGCTCTACAAAAAGACTAAAGATCCTACACGCCGTTACGTGCATTTAAAACATTATCTCGAGACTGATAAGGCAAAAGAAGTAAGAAAGATTTCAAAGACCGGAATTATCTTGAATGATTCCTATCGTCGTCACTATCCTACAGGCGAGATTAACTCAAATCTTGTCGGTATTTTAAATGGTGATGGTGTCGGTGTTTATGGAGTAGAGCAGAGTTTTAATTCTTATTTAACCTCAACTGCTTCCACCAAATTGGCTAAAAAAGATCGCTATAACCATATTGTTGAAAACTTAGGTACCGTCAAGAAAGGAAATCTTGGTGGTAACTTAATGCTAAGTGTAGATAATCGACTGCAAGAATATGCTCATGCCATGTTAAAACAGGCAGTTGAAGAAAACGAGGCTGACAGTGGTACTGCAACCCTGATCGATGTTAAAACAGGTGAAATTTTAGCTTTAGCAAATGCGCCTTCATTTGATCCAAATGATAGAAAACACTTTGATAGCACTAATGCCAAAAACAGAGTTGTAACTGATATCTTTGAGCCTGGATCTACACTAAAACCAATTGTGGCATTAGCAGCCCTTGAGGCAAAAGCTACAAACTGGTCTGAAGTCTTTGACACCAGACCTTTTATTGTCGATGGCAAGATGGTGCGTGACTCTCATGCAATGTCTCAGGGTACCTTAGCCGACATTATTCAGTACTCTTCAAATACTGGTATGGCAAGAATTTCTATGAGAGTAGGTCCTCAAAAGATCATGCAGGTTTTTACCAGATTTGGCTTTGGTTCTAAAACTGAGTCTGGTCTTGTAGGAGAGAACACCGGAAGACTTAATGAAAACAGAAAGTTCTGGTCAGAAATTGATAAAGCTACTTTAGGCTTTGGTTACGGTGTGGCTGTAACTAATCTGCAACTGACTCAGGCATATGCAACCTTAGCTAACAACGGTATCAGAAATCCAGTTTCTATTTTAAGATTAAAAAATCCTCCAAAAGGCACCTTAGTTGCTCAGTCAAATCAGGTAGCTAATATGCAAAAGGCACTTGAGACGGTAGTTGCACAAGGTACAGGTGGCAAGGCTGCTATTGACAGATACCGTGTAGCAGGTAAAACCGGTACTGCTAAAATTGCATCGGTTGGTGGTTACGGTAAATACTACATGTCAACCTTCGCAGGCTTTGCTCCTATTTCAAATCCACGTTTTGCTTTAGTGGTAGTTATCAGTGCTCCAAAGGCTGGTAAGTTCTACGGTGGTGTGGTTTCAGGACCTGTATTTAGGGCCGTGATGTCTAAAGCTTTACAGCTGTATAACATCAAGCCGGACCGAGAGAAGGACGAAAAGAATTAGTAGTGAAAAATAAAAGTCTGAAGGACTTTAATACATTTTCAGAACAGAATTTATAAAGGTAAGAGCGAAAAACAAAGATGAAAAAGTTAAAAGAAATCTTTCAGTATTTGGGCATTAAAAGAAAAGCTCCTGACATTGAATGTACGTCACTTGAAGTTGATTCACGTCAGGTAAAAAAAGGAAGCCTGTTTGTAGCTTTAAAAGGTACCAAGGCCAACGGTCTTGATTATGCTAAAAAGGCATATGAATTAGGTGCTGTTGCAATCATGTTCGAAGAGGGAAATCCCCCTTCTGAGGAACTTTTAAAAGAAGTTCCTGTCCCTTTTATCAAGTTGTCTGCTAAAAGAAATTTAGGTGAGTTTTGCTCTTTCTTCTATGATGAACCTTCTAAAAGATTAGGTTTAATCGGTATTACCGGTACTAATGGCAAGAGTACTATCACTCAGCTGATTGCACAGTGGCTTAGTGTTACCTTTTCTACAAAATGCGCAGTCTTTGGAACTTTAGGATATGGTTTTTTACCAACTCTAAAAAAGAGTTCTAACACTACTTTAGATGCTGTAAGACTGCAACAGACTTTAAATGAAATGGTAAATGAAGGTGCTCGCTTTGCTGCTTTAGAGGTATCCTCAATCGGTGTTTGTGAAGGTCGAATTGACGGTTGCACTTTTGTTGCAGGTGGTTTTACTAATTTAACTCGTGATCACCTTGATTACCATAAGACCATGGAAAACTATGCTAAAGCAAAAGAAGATTTCTTAAGACGTGTTCCTAAAGAGAGACTTGTAATCAATGTAGATAATGAGCAGGGATGTAAATATGCAGATACCTTCGGTAAATGTGTGGCCTATTCCTGCAAGAGCGACTTTATGGGCTCAGTTTCATCTTTAATCTACTCTCAGTATGTGTGGATTAAATCTGTAACCTATAAGCCTCATGGCATTGCTCTTGAAATTGAATCTACCTTTGGCTCTGGTAAATGTGAAATTGGTTTATTAGGAGGCTTTAACGTCGAGAACTTTGCCTGTGCCTTAACTGTACTTTTATCAATGGGCTATGATTTTGAAAAACTCTTACGCGGAGCTTCAAAACTAAAACCAATTAAAGGTCGTATGGAGTGCTTTAGCGCTGAAGACAAACCTCATATCGTAGTCGATTATGCTCATACCCCAGACGGTGTAGAGCAGGTATTGCGTGGCGTAAGAGAACATCATCCCGATGGTAAAGTATTCTGCATCATAGGCTGTGGCGGTGACAGAGATAAGGGCAAGAGACCTATCATGGCAATTAAAGCCTCAGTCTTCTCTGATATGGCTATTTTAACCTCAGACAATCCTCGTTCAGAAGATCCTGAGTCAATCTTACGTGATATGGCTTCAGGTGTTGGTGAAGCTAATAACGTTGTACTTATTGCCGACAGACGTAAAGCTATTGAATATGCTTTTGAAAAAGCAGGTCCTAAAGACTGCATTGTGATTGCTGGTAAAGGTCATGAAGATTATCAGATCTTTAAAGACAAGACTATTCATTTTTCAGATAGAGAAATTGCCTGTGAACTTTTAGGAGTTAAATGTGATTAGCTTTAGTTTAGGTGAACTTGCAACCTTTGGAAATTACATCCTAAAGGGACAGGATTTAGTTATCGATGCTGTAAGCACCGATTCAAGAAAATGTAAAAACGCTTTATTCGTAGCTCTAAAAGGTGAGAAGTTTGATGGACACGACTATATAGAAAAGGCTATTGAAGGTGGTGCTGTAGCAGTAGTGTCATCAAAAGTCCTACCTGAGAGGATTACTGACAGAGTAAGCATAGTTTTATGTGATGATACTTTAAAAGCTTTAGGCTATTGTGGTTATTTAGTAAGACGCAAGAGTAAAGCTAGAATTGCCTCTCTAACCGGTTCATGCGGTAAGACCACTGTTAAAGAATTAACTCATGCCATCTTATCTATTTGTGGCAACTGCATGTGTACACAGGGTAATTTCAATAACGACGTGGGGGTGCCTTTAACTTTATTGTCATTAACAAAAGATACCAAATATGCAGTAATTGAGCAGGGCGCAAGTCACCTGTTTGATATTGCTCATACCTGTGAGTTTGTAAAAGCAAATACCGCAATTATCAACAATGTAGGTGGTGCTCATCTAGAAGGCTTTGGCTCTTATGACGGTGTTTACCGTGGTAAATCACAGATCATAGATGATGTGCTCTCACGAGGCGGACGAGCTGCAGTTCCATCTGACTCAAAGTACTTTGAGCGCTGGAAGAGTGAGTATGCTTCAGCTTTTAGAAAGGGTTCATTAGTATCTTTTGGTACTCATGAATTTGATTTTGTGCAGTACTCAAATGTAAAAGAGAGCCTGTCAGGCATTGAGTTTGATTTAAGATCGCCACTTAATGATTACAAGATCAAAATGAATGTTCTAGGAGCTCATAATGCTTCAAATGCTGCTGCAGCTACTACTTTAGCTTTAATGACAGGAGCTTCAGAGGCTGCTTTAAAAGCAGGCTTAGAGTCTGCATCCTCAATGCAGGGGCGTCTTTGTGCTCATGATTTTAAAAAGATGACTGTAATTGATGATGCCTATAACGCAAGTTTCAATGCATGCATGTCAGCTATTGATACTCTGTCTTTATATAAAGGCCATAGAGTTTTCATTTTCGGTGACATGGGAGAACTTGGTAATGCAGCAGTAGAGTTGCATGAAAAGTTAGGAGAACATGCAGCTTCAAAAGTAGATGAAACCTTGTGCGTAGGTCCATTGAGTGAAAATACCAGCAGATGCGCAGGAGTGAGCGGTAAGCATTTTAATTGTCATTCAGATCTCGTACAATATGCACGCGATTTATTAGATAAATATCCTTATGTAAGCTTTTTAGTCAAGGGATCACACTCTATGCATATGGATACGATAAGCAAAGAACTAATCGCTCTAGGAGAGCTGTTATGATAGTTTATTTATCAGATTACCTAAGTCAGTATATTCCATCATTAAGAGTTGTAAGTTACCTGACCTTTAGAGCTGTAATGTCTTTATTTACAGCCTTAGCAATTTCTCTGTTTTTTGGTCCATATGTGATTAGAAAACTACAAATGTTGCACTTCGGACAGGTTGTCAGAGATGACGGTCCTCAGACTCATTTAAAGAAAACCGGTACTCCTACCATGGGAGGTGTGCTGATTGTAAGTGCCATTGCCATTTCCATGTTACTTTGGTGTAACCTTGCAAATGTTTATGTTTGGTATACCTTAGCAACTTTAATCTGCTATGCTGCCATCGGTTTTTCTGATGACTTCTTAAAAGTAGTGCGTCACGATCCAAAAGGTTTAAGAGCTAAGTATAAATACTTCTGGCAGTCAGCTTGTGCTATTGTTTTATCCTGCCTTATCTATGGCTCAGCAAAATTGCCATCAGAAACTACTTTTGTAGTGCCTTTCTTTAAAGACTTCATGCCTGATATTGGCTTTTTAATTATTCCTTTAGCTTATTTTGTATTAACCGGATCTTCAAATGCGGTTAACTTAACTGACGGTCTGGATGGTTTAGCTATTATCACTACCATTACCGTAGCAGCAGGTTTAGGTATTGTGGCCTGGGCAACCTCAAATGTTAACTTTGCTTCATATCTTTATATTCCGTATGTTCCAAGAGCTGCTGAAATTACCATTGCATGTACTGCAATCGTAGGTGCAGGTTTAGGATTCTTATGGTTTAACTCATACCCTGCACAGGTATTCATGGGAGATGTAGGCTCTCTATCTTTGGGTGCGGTTTTAGGTATGATTGCCCTCTTAATTCGTGAAGAAGTATTACTGTTCATCATGGGCGGTATCTTTGTATTAGAGACTGTAAGTGTGATCTTACAGGTAGGTTCATACAAGTGGACCGGACGTAGAATCTTTAGAATGGCTCCAATTCACCACCACTTTGAGAAAGGTGGCTGGCCTGAGCCTCGAGTAATGGCCCGTTTCTGGATCATTACTTTAGTATTGGTTCTAATTGGTCTTATTACTTTAAAGATCCGCTAAGGATTAGAAAATGAATTCACAGCTTAACAATAAAAAAATCGCCGTAATTGGTTTAGGTGTATCTAATATTTCTGTAATTGGATACCTGTTAAAACACGATTTAAAGAAATTCTCTTTATATGACACCAGAATGAATCCTCCTCATGTAGGTGATCTTCCTGTAGGTGTTGATTTACGCTTAGGACCACTGAATGCTGAAGAATTAAAGCAGTTTGATATGGTGGTTATAAGCCCTGGTATCAGCATTTACAACGAGGTCATTGAAGAAGTTGCCTCATCAGGGGTTGAGATTGTAGGCGATATTGAACTTTTCGCTCGTGAAGCTAAAGCTCCTGTAATTGGTATTACAGGTTCAAATGGTAAATCAACAGTAACCTCTCTTACAGGTTATATCGCTGATGTAGCTCATATCAAGGTTGCCGTTGGAGCAAATTTTGGAGTGCCTGTATTTGATATTTTATCTGACGATGTTGAGCTGTATGTCTTAGAGTTATCAAGCTTTGAGCTTGAGACCACTCGCTCTTTAAAGCTCGATGCTGCCACCATTCTAAATGTATCTGAAGATCATTTAGACAGATACCACGGTTCTATTGAAGAGTACGCGCAGGCTAAACGCAAAATTTTTGCTCATGCTAAAACTGTAGTTGTAAACCGTGATGATAAGAGAACCTATCCTGTAGAGTCTGATTTAAAGAATCATGAGATTGTAAGCTTTGGTTTAGATGACAAAGAATATGGTCTAATTACAGAAGGTTATGACACTTATCTTGCTGTTGATGGCAATAAAGTATTAAACGTTAATGAAATGCGCATTTACGGTGAGCATAACCACTTAAATGCTTTAGCATGTATGGCTTTAGCTGATGCTGTGGGCATTTCTCGTGATGCTCAGATTACCGCACTGCGTAATTTCTCTGGTCTGCCACATCGCTGTCAGCTCGTAAAAAAGATCAAGGGCGTGTCTTACTACAACGATTCTAAGGCAACTAATGTAGCTTCAACTGAGGCTGCTATCTCTGGACTTAAGGGACTGCACAAAAATGGCATTATCCTTTTAGCAGGAGGTTTAGGTAAAGGTCAGGACTTTACCCCTCTAAAGAGATATCTAGGTCATGAGGTCAGCGCTGTTTACTGCTTTGGTAAAGATAAGCAAAAGTTATTAGATTTATCTGATAAATACTGCTTTGATGTTGAGACCATGGAACAGGGCTTGAACGAGGCTTATAAGGTAGCTAAAGAAGGACAGGCTGTGTTACTGTCTCCTGCTTGTGCTTCCTTTGATCAGTTCAAGGGCTTTGAGCAACGAGGTCAGTTTTTTGTAGATTTAGTAGCAAAACTACAAGAGTAAGATCTTTTATAAGTAGAGCAAACTGATGATGTTATTTCATAAAGGCAAAATTCCAGCTTTTGATAGAGGCCTATTAGTAGCCTCTTTGCTCTTGATTTGTCTTGGCATTATGGTCATCAGTTCGGCCTCTGTAATGGAGTCGATGGTAAAGTACGGAGATTCTCTGTACCAAACCAAAAAGCATGTATTTGCAGTGCTGATGGCTCTGTTTGTAGGTATGCTCTGTGCTATGACTCCTACTGAAATCTGGAAAAAGTACTCACTGCATTGTTTTATTGTAGTGTGTGCTTTGATGATTTTAGTAATGATAGTAGGTCGTGAAATCAACGGTGCAAAACGTTGGTTACCATTAGGTTTTATTAACTTACAGCCTTCAGAATTATTAAAGATTTTTTGGATCTTGTACTTTTCGTCATATGTTTCAAGAAAGATTGAAAGTATCAGTACCACCACCAAAGGCTTTATAAAACCGGCAGCTTTCATTGGTGTCATGGCTGTGCTCTTATTAGTTCAGCATGATATGGGATCTTTAGTGGTGGTCTCATGCATTACCTACTCTTTAACTTTTATAGCAGGTGCAGGTTTCATTAAATATGGTGTGGTTATCATGCTAGCACTGCTGTTAGCATTTTTACTGGTATTAGTATCTCCATATCGTATTGCAAGATTTAAATCATTTATGGATCCTTGGCAGGATCAGTACGGTTCAGGTTATCAGTTAACTCAGTCTTTAATGGCCTTCGGTCGTGGCGGTATTACAGGCGAAGGTTTAGGTAATTCATATCAGAAATTAGGCTATTTACCTGAGGCTCATACCGATTTTATTACCTCAATTTTGGGCGAGGAATTCGGCTTTGTAGGTATGGTATTGCTCTTATTGCTAGAGCTGTTCATTGTCTATAAGTCTTTTAGACTTGCTTTTAAGATTTTAAAACAAGATGCAATCTATCAGGGGTATGTAGCAGCAGGTATCGGCACCTTGTTCTGTGTACAGACTTTTATCAATGTAGGTTCAGCTTCAGGTGGTATTCCAACTAAAGGTTTGACTTTGCCACTTGTAAGTTATGGTGGCTCTTCGATGATTTCTTGCTGTATGGCGATTGCTATATTACTCAGAATAGATTTTGAATGGCGTAATAACGCTATAAGTGATAAACGAAAAAATGAAAGTTAAAAAAGTTTTAGTCATGGCAGGCGGTACAGGTGGACATGTATTTCCTGCTTTAGCTATTGCAAAGGCTCTAGAAAAAGAGGGCGCAGAGATTTTGTGGTTAGGAACACGTGGACGCATGGAAGAAATGCTTGTTCCTAAGTACGGTTACAACATCCGTTATATTGATGTTAAAGGTGTTAGACGTAATGGTCTTAAAACACTTTTAAAAGCTCCTTTTATGGTAGCAAGAGCTATTGTTCAGGCAAGAGCTGTAATTAAAGAGTTTAAGCCAGATGTTGTTTTAGGTATGGGAGGTTATGCTTCAGGTCCAGGTGGAGCTGCTGCTTTCCTCTCAGGCATTCCTGTTGTTTTACATGAACAGAATGCAGCTGCCGGAATGACCAATAAGTTGTTATTTAAAATTGCCTCAAAAGTAATGTTAGGCTTTCCGGGGGCTTTTGCAGGTGAGAAAGTATCAGTAGTTGGCAATCCAGTACGTGACAGTATTATTGCTTTGCACGAAAAGACTCGTGATTTTACACATACTCCTGTAAGAATTAGTATTATCGGTGGCTCATTAGGCGCAAGAGCCTTAAATGAACTGGTACCTCTTGCTCTAAAGAAATTTACTGATGACTCAATTTTGGTTACTCATCAGTGTGGCAAGGGCAACAGTGACAAGGTTAAAGCTTTATATGAAAGTGCTTCATTTAAAGTAGAAGCAACTGATTTTATTGATAACATGGATGCGCTGTATGCCAATACAGATTTAATTATCTGCAGAGCCGGTGCTTTAACTGTAGCTGAGACCTCAACTGCTAGTATTCCTGCTATCTTTGTACCTTTACCTACAGCAGTAGATGATCATCAGACCAAGAATGCTTCAGTTCTGGCAAAAGCAGGGGCTGCTTTTGTATGCAAGCAGTCATCACTTAGTGCAGATTCTCTTTATGATTTGGTAAAATCTTTAGTAGATGACAGAGAGAAACTTGCATTCATGTCTGCAAAAGCTTATGAATGCGCAATTACCGATGCTACAGAGCGCGCTGTAAAGATTATTGAAAGCGTGGTTAAAGACTAGCAAAAAGTCATACATAAATAAGAACGTAAACAAGTTACACAAGTACAAGATAAAGAAAGATTAAATGGAAAGTTCAAAGTTAAAATGCAATGTGCCTTTGATGCACAAAGTTAAAAGAATTCACTTTGTAGGAATCGGTGGTGCCGGCATGTGCGGTATTGCTGAGGTTTTAAGAAATGAAGGTTATGCAGTATCTGGTTCTGATATTGCATCATCTAAAGTTACCAAAAGATTAGAAAATTTAGGTATTACCGTATTTATTGGCCACAATGCATCTAATGTAAATGGCGCTAGCGTAGTTGTAGTGTCATCGGCAATTCATGAGGGTAACCCTGAGGTTGAGAGTGCTAGAGCTCTACATATTCCAGTGGTAAGGCGCGCTGAGATGTTAGGTGAGCTAATGCGTTACCGCTATGGTATTGCTATTAGTGGTACTCACGGAAAAACTACAACCACAAGTTTGATTGCATCTATCTATGCTGCCGCAAAACTTGATCCTACCTTTGTTATAGGTGGCCTTTTAAACAGTGCTGGTACTAATGCTAGATTAGGTACAGGCAGATATTTAATTGCCGAAGCTGACGAGTCAGATGCTTCTTTCTTACACTTACAGCCAATGATGACTGTTGTAACCAACATTGAGCCTGATCATTTAGATACTTATGGTGGTGATTTTAACTGTCTTAAAAAGACTTTTGTTGAGTTCTTACACAACTTGCCATTCTACGGTGTAGCCGTAGTTTGTGTTGATGATCCTAATGTAAGAGATATCATTCCCCAGATTGGCAGAACTGTTATTACCTATGGTGTAAGTGAAGATGCTGATTTTAGAGTAACAGATTTTAAAGAAACAGGTCCTCACAGCTCATTTACCTTAGTAAGAAAAGATGCAGCACCATTAAAGATTGAACTTCCAATTCCAGGTCTTCATATGGCAAAGAATGCAGCTGCTGCTATTGCTGTAGCATTAGAAGAAGGTATTGAAGGTGACGTTATCGTGCAGGCTTTAAAGAACTTTAAAGGTGTGGGCAGACGTTTCCAAAATTATGGTGAGTTTAAGACTAAAAAAGGCTGTACCTTAACCTTAGTAGATGACTACGGTCATCATCCAACTGAGGTTGATGCAACTATTAAAGCTGCAAGACAGGCATATCCTGACAAGAAATTAGTTATGGTATTCCAACCTCACCGCTACACACGTACACGTGACTGCTATGAGGACTTCGTAAGAGTATTACAGCAGGTTGATAAGTTAATTTTAGTGGATGTATATCCAGCAGGTGAACCCCCAATTCCAGGTGCCGATGGCAGACATTTATGTATGTCAATCAGATTGCAGGGTAAGATTGAACCTCACTTTGTGCAGACTGTAGATGAAGTACCTGCTCTTTTAGAAGAACTTGTTGAGGATAACTCATTAGTTCTGACTCAAGGCGCTGGTAACGTAGTACAGGTTGCCAAAAACTTAAGTCAAATCTGGGAAAAGATTTAATTTAGGCTTTAAAGAGTATGGCAGGCAGTAGACAGACAAGAGGTTACTTTATAGCAGGTGCATTGTTCCTGCTAGTCCTGCTTATTGCCATCGTAAAAAGTGACTACATCATTCAGAATACACTGTCTAAAACTGGAGCATTACCAGTTAGGGCGGTGAAAATTGATGGAGTCTTCAGACAGATTACAAGAAAAGGCATAGCAGATGTTACTGGTAGGGTTTGCGCAGGTCAGAATATAGCAACACTAGACACTAATGTCTTAAAGACTGAACTCATGAAAAATCCATGGGTGGCTCAGGTTGCTGTAAAGAAAAAAATGCCGGATACTATCGTATTATCTGTAATTGAACATGTACCTGCTGCCTACTGGAATGATAATGGCATCTATGATGCTCGCACAAAATCAATTTTTTATCCGGATCTGTCACAATTTAGCCAACCATTAGTGAAACTTGGGGCATTTAGGGATAATCTGTGCAATGAAGTTTACGACAGTGCGGTTTTGTTCATAAGAGCTATGAATGACAGTCCCTACCAGATGGTAGCTTTGTATTTGGATAAAGTAAGGTGTTACACCATTACTTTAGATAATGGAACTAGGCTAATATTAGGTAGAGGTCAGGACAAGGCTCTTAACCGACTAAAGAGATTTATAAGATCATTTAGTCACACTGGACTTAGCATCGATGATGTCGATTATGTGGATTTAAGGTATGATGTGGGTTTTGCTGTAGGTAAGAGAGACGCCAACTCTAACAATACAGTACAGACCGACAGTGCAAACTATTAAGCTCAGTAAAGCGCAATGCGTTTAAAAGAGTTTTTATTAAGGGAAATAATTCATAATGTTAAATATGAAGAAGAAAAACAATAATGCAGTTGCAAAGAGTGATAAGGAAGAACTTATCACCGCCCTTGATATTGGTAGTAGTCATCTGCGTTTGTTATCAGGTTATGTAGGTCCTGATAAACAGATTAGGATCAGAGGCTATAAAGAAATTAAGAGTGTTGGTTATTCTAATGGCGAAATTAACGATATTGGAAAACTGGCAGGCTCAATAGCTTCTATTGTGCAGCAGTTCCAGAATGAATATGGAATTGAGGTTAAAGATGTAGTAACTGGGGTTCCAGGTCACGTTATTCAGGGTGAAAATCAGCAGGGTAATATCACTGTAAGTTCAGGTCAGGTAACTGAAACTGATAGAAATAGGGCCATCGAAAACGCTGCTGCTGGTTTACAACAGTTAAACCGCAATGACTTTGTGGTAATTCACAAAAATCCGCAGAATTATTCAACCGAGTCATCAGAAAACATTGTTAACCCAATCGGCTTTTATGCTAAAAGACTTGATGTAAATGTCCATTTTATAGGTTGCAAAGGCTTATATAAAAAGAACATTGAACAAGCTGTCAGCATGATAAGTTCAAATATTCATACTAAGAATGTTATTTATGTAGGTAACGCAGTCTCTGCTGCTGCTATTACCGAAAATGAAAAAGAAATCGGTGTTATTCAGGCTGATATTGGCGGTGGCACCATCTCATTTACTGTGTATGATGCTGGTAAACAGTTAATCTCTCAGGGAATTTCTGATGGTGGTGACTATATTACCAATTCTATTGCAAGAGAGTTTGCTATTCCTAAACAGTCAGCAGAAGAGCTAAAACTCAAATACGGTATAGCATCTCCTGATATCATCCCAGATGATCAGAAAAATTATCAACTTAAAGTTGAAGTTCCAACTCAGTTCTCAAATCAGACTGAAGAGGTAACCATTACTTTAGGTGAGTTGTCTGCAGTTATCTACAGATGCTTAGGCAGCATGTTTGAACTTTTGTTCCAAAGAATAACAAGTCATGGTAAATCTTTCTTAAAATCTTTAGATATTGGTGCTGGTGTGGTGTTGACTGGTGGAACAGCCATGTTACGCGGTATTGATACAGTGCTATCAGACTACATCAACTATTACACCCAGAATCCTGCTAATGAATTTTTGCATTGCAACAGCAAGGTTCGTATTGGTGTACCTGTAGGTTTGAGAATGTGCGATGACATTCGAATTCCAAATGAATTAAGAAGCTCAATGGCTCCTGGTATAGTTGCAAGACCAGATCAGGCTGTAGTTTTTGGACTTTTGAGAGTGGCTAAATTTGACAATTTAGAGCAATACTCAAATTCAAGAAGCAGAAACGACGATTCAGATGAAGTTGGAAAAGGTTTCCTTGGCAACTTTAAAAATTGGATGAAAAGAGAGTTATAGATTACTATATGCTCACTTTGACGTGAGCTATAACAAAATTTTATGCTAAATTTGAGCAGAATGTCTCAAATATTGGTATGATTTAGTAAAGATTTTTAAGAGAGTACAAAAATGAGCGATTTTCGTGTTGAATCAGTGTCAAATTCAAATGCAGGGAGCACTATCACTCCTTCAGGAAAATGTGTTATCAGAGTATTAGGCATCGGTGGCGGTGGCGGTAACTCACTACAGCACATGATTAATGACAGTCTTTCAGGTGTGGAGTTTATTGCTGTAAATACCGACTCTCAGGCTCTTTCTAAGTCAACTTCACCATTAAAGGTTCAGATTGGTGTTAAGTTAACAAACGGTCTTGGTGCAGGTTGTGATCCTAATAAGGGTCGTAAAGCAGCTGAGGAAAGCAAGGAAGACATCAAGAAATTGATTCAGGGATCTGACATGGTATTTATCACCGCAGGTATGGGCGGTGGCACCGGTACTGGTGCAGCTCCTATTATTGCAGAGATCGCAAAAGAAACCGGTGCTCTTACAGTTGCAGTTGTAACTAAGCCATTTAAGTTTGAAGGAAAGAGACACATGGTTAATGCCGAGTCTGGTATTACCGAGCTTTCAAAGCATGTTGATTCTTTAATTGTTATTGATAACGACAAGTTATTAAAGAACTTAGGTGCAAACATTTCTATTGTTAACGCATTTAATGCAGCAAATGATGTGCTGTTAAATGCAGTTAAGGGTATTACTGACGCTATCACAAGCCCAGGTTACATCAACCTTGACTTTGCTGATGTTGTAACCGTAATGCGTGGTCGTGGTCATGCAATGATCGGCAACGGTGTAGGTCAGGGCGCAAACTTTGTTGAGGACGCTGTAGATAGAGCTATCCATTCACCTCTAATTGAGCAGGTTGATATCAAGTCAGCAGCAGGCTTACTTGCAAATGTTCGTGTTAACCCTAACTTCCCAATTGCAAAATGGGAAGAAATTTGTAACGCAATTCAGTCATATGCTGATGAAGAGGCAGATTGCAAGTTTGGTATGAGCTTTGACGATTCTATCGCTGAAGATCAGGTTGCAATTACCATCTTAATTACAGGTATCAGCGCAACAGACAATACTTTAGCAGCTAATAAGCCTCGTCCAAATACTGTTGAAGGCTTAAACCGCCCTGCAATGCCAGGTACAAGACCTGCTGCAAGAGGTTTCTTCACACAGGCAAGAACTGATGCTGCTCCACAGCCATTCACTGCTTCACAGCCACAACAACCACAGCAACAGCCTCAGCAGCACGCTCAGACATCAGATCCATTTGCTCAGACTGCATATAATGGTAGCTTTGGCTCGGCAGCTCCACAGGAGCCAACCTTTGCAGGTTTAAAGAGCGCAACTGAAGTCCCTGTAGACAGCTTTGGTAAGAGCCCTGCTGAAGACAACAGCAACATTTGGGAATTACCTCCAATCTTACGTTCAAAGTCTGAATAAGATTGCAATGATTAAATAAAAAACGGAGCATAAGCTCCGTTTTTTGTCAGAGCAAAACCAAAATAGACATACTTTCCAACTAATACTTATCCTTTACATTTTTTCTCTTATTCAATAAGTGTGCAATACACATAAATATCAGCCTGAGGTTGCAAAATAAAACTTATTTTTTATAATGTCATTCAATATAAACTTGCGGAGCCAAGAGATAAATGAGTGATGTTAAAGTAGAAAACGATATTAACATGCAGGGAGATACCATTACTCCTTCATGTGGCTGTGTAATTAGAGTCATCGGCGTCGGCGGTGGCGGCAATAACGCACTGCAGTATATGATGGATAAAAATTTAGCTGGTGTAGAGTGCATGGCTATCAATACTGATCCTCAGACTCTTGAAAGAACCAATGCAAAATTAAAAGTTCAGATTGGTGTAAGAACTACCAATGGTTTAGGTGCAGGCTGCGATCCTAATAAGGGACGTAAGGCTGCTGAAGAGAGCTATGAGGATATTAAAAAGTTACTCTCAGGCTCTGATATGGTATTTATTACAGCTGGCATGGGCGGTGGTACCGGCACTGGAGCCTCCCCAATTGTCGCCAAAGTTGCTAAAGAAGTTGGAGCCTTAACAGTTGCTATCGTAACTCAGCCTTTCTCTTTTGAAGGTAAACGTCACCGTATCAATGCAATGGCTGGTATCAGTGAGCTTGCTAAAAACGTTGATTCCATCATTATTGTTGATAATGACAAGTTATTAAGAAACTTAGGCCCGAACGTATCTTTAAAGAATGCCTTTGAAAAAGCAAATGATGTTTTATATCAGGCAGTAGAAGGTATTACCTCAGCTATTACAAACACAGGTTTTATCAACCTTGATTTTGCTGATATCGTAACCGTAATGAGAAACAGCGGTTTGGCTATGATTGGCTCATCTGAAGGTCAGGGACCAAACTTAGTTGAAGATACTGTAAGAAAGGCAATCAACTCCCCATTAGTTGATAACGTAAACTTAGGTTCAGCTACTGGCCTAATTGCTAATATCAGAGTAAGCCAGAATATTCCTGTAAATCTGTTGTCGGAAGTTTGCGACGCCATTCAGGCATACGCTCGCGAGGATGCAACATGTAAGTTTGGTCTGTATTTTGATGACAAACTTGATGACGGTAAGATTGTTGCTACAGTTTTAGTAACCGGTATCAGTTCAACTGATATTGATTTACCTTCAAATCAGGCTATCAACAGATTAAATCCTGCAAATAATTAGATAAAAATCTTGAGATAGACAGGTTATAAACCTGATAAAAATCGGATTATACATACGATAAAGTCGTAATTGCACTAGACAGGTAATTACGCTTTTTTTTTATAAATTTAAGAAAATAATTAAAATTTAAATTGTCGCTTTCTGCTAATTTTTACCTAAGAATAAGCGACTAATATCACATGCAGCAAATAAAAGATCTGTAAACTATTGTTTAACTTAATGTTAAAAATGTTCGCTAGATCGCAAAAAAGTTATATAATGTGTGCAAGTTCTGCACCACATTGGCGTGAGGTATTCAAATGATCAAGCAGAGAACAATCCTAAAACCTGTATCTATGACAGGTATCGGTCTTCATTCTGGTGCTAAAGTAGAAGTGGCTTTCAGACCAGCTCCTGCTAATACCGGTCTTGTTTATACTCGCACAGATTTAAATCCTGCCGTAACTATTAAGTGTAATGCAGACTCTGTAAGAGATACTCAGTTATGTACTGCACTTGTCAATGATAATGGCGTAAGAATTTCAACTGTTGAGCATCTTACAGCTGCATTAAGCTCATTAGGTATTGATAACCTTTTTATTGATGTTAATGCGCCTGAAATTCCTGTAATGGATGGTTCAGCTCAACCATTTATCTATCTGTTCGGTACAACAGGGATCAAAGAATTATCTGCTCCTAAAAAGTTTTTAAGAGTTGCTCGTAAGGTTCGTGTAGAAAACGAAGGTAAGTGGGCAGAATTAACTCCATCAGAGAGTGGTTTCCATTTAGATTTACAAATCGATTTTAACCACCCTGCAATGGATAGAGATAAGCAGCACTTTGCAATGGACTTTACAGGTCAGAGATTTGCAAGTGAAGTATCTCGTGCTCGTACCTTCTGCTTTATGCGTGATGTTGAATTCATGCATGCTCATAACTTAGCTTTAGGCGGTTCATTAGAAAACGCTGTGGTTTTAGATGACAACAGAGTAATTAACCCTGAAGGTTTACGTTATGAAGACGAATTCGTAAAGCACAAGTTATTAGATGCAATCGGTGATCTGTATATGGATGGTCACAGTATCCTAGGTAATTTCAAAGCTTACAAGACTGGTCATGATTTAAACAACCGTCTATTAAGAGCATTCTTAGCAGATCCTAAGAACTATGAAGTTATCGAATTTACAAATGAGATTGCTGAAAGCCCTGAACATGCTATTGATTTTCTTGATAGCAAGAAAGCACTAAGATCCTTTTAAGGATATTATATTAGATGCTGTCAATTAAGGCCGGATGGATTGAAGGAATTCGTCAGGTTCCGGTCAAAAGATTCGGTCCTCGTCCTAGTGGTTTTGAAATCTCTCTAATTGTCATCCACTGTATTGCTTTGCCTCCAAAACATTTTGGAGGACATTATGTGGATGATATCTTTACAGGATGTCTTGATCCTGACGCTCATCCCTACTTTAAGGATGTAGCCCCTCTTGAAGTATCCACTCATCTTTTTATCAACAGACTTGGTCGTATCACTCAATACGTTTCATTCCTTGATAGGGCATGGCATGCTGGTCGTTCATCATACAATGGGCATAAAGAGTGCAATGACTACTCAATTGGTATCGAACTTGAGGGAAGCGATGATAGTGAATACACTATAGATCAGTATAAGAGTTTAAAAGAAGTCGTAGCTCTTATTAAGCAAACCTATCCTGCAATTGGTAATAATGTTGCAGCTCATAGTGAAGTCGCTCCAAACAGAAAGACCGACCCTGGTCCTTATTTTGACTGGAGTGGCCTAAGATAAAAATAAAGATAACCTAAAGATAAAGAGGTGTACCAAACTTATGGCTAACTATCTTACTTCTTACTTTGAACAAGCGAAAGAGCGTCAGACTGCAGGTGTAGAGCCTTTAGCATTGAATGCAGAATTTACAAAAGAACTTGTTTCACTTCTAAAAACACCTCCTGTAGGTTCAGAAAATGACCTTTTACACCTCTTAAAAGACAGAATCAATCCAGGTGTAGATGAGTCTTCAAAAATAAAAGCTGACTTTTTATATGAAATTGCAACAGGCAAGGCTGTAAGCCCCATTGTTGATAAGAAATTAGCTGTAGCTCTTTTAGGCAATATGAAAGGTGGCTTTAATGTAGGTTACTTGGTGTCTTTATTGTCAGATAAAGAGTTAGCAGCGGACGCTGAAGATGCTCTAGAGCAGACTCTTTTAATCTACAACGCTTTTGATGATGTAGCAACATTAGCAACCAATGGCAATAAGAATGCTCAGTCTTTAATTCAAAAATGGGCTGATGCAACTTGGTTTACTAAAAAAGCTGAATATCCAAAGAAAGTTACTTTAACCGTATTTAAAGTAGCAGGTGAGACTAATACTGATGATTTCTCACCAGCTCCTGATGCCTGGTCACGTCCTGATATCCCACTGCATGCACTTGCTATGTACAAGATCTCACGTGATGACTTAAAGGCTGATATTGAAGGTGTAAAGGGCCCAATCTCTACTATCGAGAAATTAAAGTCAAAGGGCAATCCTCTCTTATTCGTAGGTGATGTTGTAGGTACTGGCTCTTCAAGAAAGTCAGCAGCTAACTCACTTATCTGGCACATCGGTCATGACATCGAAGGTGTACCTAACAAGAGAGCAGGTGGCGTAGTTGTAGGTGGTAAGATTGCTCCTATCTTCTACACCACTTTAGAGGATTCTGGTGCCCTTCCAATTGAAGCTGATGTTTCAAACTTAAACTCAGGCGATGTAGTAGATTTAAATGTTTATGACGGCACTATTACCCGTCATGATTCAGATGAGGTTTTAACTAAGTTCAGTTTAAAGACTAATACTTTATTAGATGAGGTTAGAGCAGGTGGTCGTATTCCTCTTATCATTGGTAAAGATTTAACCTCAAAAGCTAGAAAGTTCTTAAAGTTATCTGAGTCTGAGGTCTTTGCAAAGTCTTCAAAGATTGAAGGTGCTGGTGGCTACACTAGAGCTCAAAAGATTGTAGGTAAGGCTTGTGGCTTAGAAGGTGTACGTCCAGGTCAGTACTGTCAGCCTGTAATTACAACTGTAGGCTCACAGGATACAACAGGACCTATGACAAGAGATGAGTTAATTGATTTAGCTTGTCTTAAGTTCTCAGCTCCAGTTGTAATGCAGTCATTCTGTCATACAGTAGCTTATCCAAAGCCTGTTGATGTTAAGACTCATCACACCTTACCTCAATTCATCCAAAACAGAGGCGGTATTGCTCTGCACCCAGGCGATGGTGTTATCCATTCATGGTTAAACAGAATGTGTCTGCCTGATACTGTAGGTACCGGTGGTGATTCACATACCCGTATGCCATTAGGTATCTCATTTGCAGCAGGTTCAGGTCTTGTAGCTTTCGCAGCTGCAACCGGCATCATGCCACTTGATATGCCTGAGTCTGTATTGGTTCGCTTTACAGGTAAGAGAAAGCCTGGCATCACCTTACGTGATCTTGTACATGCTATCCCTTATTTTGCAATTCAAAAGGGCTTATTGACAGTTGAGAAGAAGGGCAAAAAGAACATCTTCTCAGGCAAAATCATCGAAATTGAAGGTCTTGAGGATCTGTCAGTTGAACATGCTTTTGAATTAGCTGATGCTTCAGCTGAAAGATCAGCTGCTGCCTGCGCTATCTCTTTATCAAAAGAGTCTGTCGCTAAGTACTTAAAGTCTAATATCGCTCTCTTACGTCAAATGGCAAAAGATGGCTATGAGACCAAAGAAGCTTTATTAGCCCGTGCTGATGCTATGCAGAAGTGGCTTGACAACCCAGAGCTTGTAGAAGCTGACAAAGACTGCTCATATGCAGCTGTACTAGAAATTAACTGCGATGATATTAACGAGCCTATCTTATGTGCTCCTAATGATCCTGATGATGCTCGTTTATTATCAGAGGTTGCAGGCACTAAGATTAATGAGGTTTTTGTCGGTTCATGTATGACTAATATCGGCCATTACAGAGCAGCAGCCGAGATCTTAAAAGGTCAGAGCCATGAAGTTCCTGTAAGACTGTGGATGACTCCTCCTACCAGAATGGACAGACAGGAGTTGTCAGATGAAGGTCTGTTCTCTATCTTAGGTAAGGCTGGTGCTAGAATTGAAATTCCTGGCTGCTCACTATGTATGGGTAATCAGGCACGTGTTGCAGATAACGCAACTGTAATTTCAACTTCTACAAGAAACTTCCCTAACCGTTTAGGTAATGGTGCAAATGTGTTCTTAGGCAGTGCAGAGCTTGCTGCTGTTACTGCAAAATTAGGCAAGTTACCTACAGTTGATGAATACTTTGAAAACACCAAATGCCTTGATGGCAAAGAAAGTGAGATCTACTCACTGTTAGATTTTAGCAAGTAGTATTTACTATTTTTCTGAAAATCAACCTATACTTGAAAAAGCAGAGTGAGAAATATACTCTGCTTTTTTTATATGATCTCATTTTTGAGAGTTGTATACTATTCACATTGCACAAGCGATGTAATCGTTTGCTATAATAGGAAAAGTTAAGAGTTTTATCTCTTTTTAGTAGATCTTTCTACAATAAAGTTTCGACAATAGATTTTTTCAAAATAAAGTTCTATGTAATAGGACTTTGTAAATATAGTTATTGTTAGGAGTAACACATGAAAGTTGCAGTTTTAGGTGCAGCAGGCGGTATTGGCCAGCCTTTATCAATGATTTTAAAGAACAATTTACCAGCTGGTTCTTCTCTGAGCCTGTTCGACGTAGCACCATTTACCCCTGGTGTTGCAAAGGACTTAAGCCACATTCCTACAGACGTAACAGTCGACGGCTTCACAGGTGACGACCTAACTAAGGCTTTAGAAGGCGCTGACGTTGTAGTAATTCCTGCAGGTGTTGCTCGTAAGCCAGGTATGACTCGTGATGATTTATTCAACATCAACGCAGGCATCATCGCAAACTTAGTTCGCAACATTGCAAAGACCTGCCCTAAGGCATGTATCTGCATCATCACCAACCCAGTAAACTCAACTGTTCCATTAGCAGCTGAAGTATTAAAGGAAGAAGGCGTATACGACAAGCACCGTTTATTCGGTATTTCAGTTCTTGATGTACTACGTTCAGAGACTTTCTTAGCTGAAGAGTTAGGTATTTCAAATCAGCGTATCCTAGTTCCAGTAGTTGGTGGTCACTCAGGCACTACTATCGTTCCTTTAATCTCTAAGGTTATCGGTCACGAGAAGATCTCTCAGAAGAGAATCGAAGAGTTAACCTACCGTATCCAGAACGCTGGTACTGAGGTTGTTGAAGCTAAGGCTGGTGCTGGTTCTGCTACCTTATCAATGGCAACAGCTGGTGCTCGTTTTGCTCTTAAGGTTGTAAAAGGCTTATTAGGCGAGCCTGGTGTTAACGAGTACTCCTACGTTGAAGGTGGTTCAAAGTACGCTCCATTCTTTGCTCAGTGTGTACGCTTTGGCAAGAACGGCTGGGACGAGACCTTAGATTTAGGTACTGTTTCAGAGTATGAGCAGAAGTTAATCGATGAGGCAGCTCCTCAGTTACAGAAGAACATCGAAAAGGGTGTTAACTTCGCTAAAGATTGGCTTGCAAAGAACAAGTAATCTAAAAGAATCATAAGTTAAAATAAACTATTCCTTGGGAAGGCAGTTTCTTTTTTAGAGGCTGCCTTTTTTTGTAATATGAAATATAAATACACCATTTTTTAGAATGTTCATATTGCTAATTTGCAAATTTATCTGATTCAATCACCAAAGCAAATAAGACTGCTAAAGAAATATTGGATTATGCATTTTCAGAAATGTTTAATAATGTTTTAAGCGCTCTAATGCTTCTAAGGTGACTGTAAAACTCATTGAAGATACAATGAAAACATACATTGTTGTTGAAGATAATGGTATTGGTCTTTTCATGAAAATTAAAAATGATTTATCCCTTCAGGATGAACATCAATCATTATTGGAACTTGCTAAAGGAAAGTTTACCTCTAATCCAAAAGAACATTCAGGCGAAGGTATTTTCTTTTCATGTAGAGCTTGTGATTTGTTTTTAATTCATTCAGGCTCTTTGACCTACAGTCTAGATCGTGCTTCAGATATTGGAAAGTTTATCGAAACAGATAAAGATCTTGAAGATAATAATTTCTCAGGTACTCTTGTGTTAATGGCTATGAACAATAATTCCTCAAACTCTCTGAAAAAGTTTTTGATGAATATTTTTCAAGTTACGAAGATAAAACTTTTTGTAAAACTGTTGTTCCTGTTAAATTACTTCGCTATAAAGATGAAGGTATTATTACAAGATCTCAGGCAAAACGCTTACTTGCAAGGTTTGATAAATTCAAATATGCAGTGTTGGATTTTTCTGGCATCGACGATATAGGACAGGTGTTTGCTGATGAAATTTTCAGGGTATTTGTAAATTCACATCCTGAAATAGAAATATCATATATTGAAGCTAACAAGAGCATTAAAAACATGATAGAGCACGTTTCTGCTAACAGATAAGCCCATCTTATTCCTTTATCAATAGAATTTAGTTCTTTGCAGATATAAGTGGTGGAGGAGCAATCTTCACCATTTCATGTTTAGAAACTGTTGGTTGTAGAGCCTAATTTTTGTGGATTTCTCTTGAGCTCTCAAGCTGTTCTTCTGAGTATGTGATCTATCAGCATATAAGCAATGATCTCCACAATTGCAAAATAAAATTAAACTATATTTAACTTTTACCGAAATATAAGTATTAGAAGAAAAAAGTTTCAAGATAAGTTCTAGATAAAAGTTCTTAGCTTATTTTGAGAGTTTGTTTCTTAAAACCGTGTCATGTCACCTATACTTAGTGACATGAGAATATTAACTTAGGAGGACGTACGATGAGGTTAAACTGTAAAATCAGTCTCATTGCACTTGCTGTAAGCTTGATGTGCGTATCGGCTCCTATTTCATCCTATGCTGCAAAATATGAGGTTGTAACTAGTACTAAGGCAATGGTAGCTCGTGATACCTTACAGGGTATTGATATGAGTTCAATCTCTAATTCTGGCGGTGCAAGTACTGAAATGTACACTGCGGACAGAATGAATGCCATTGTTGAGAATACTGATCTTGTAAGTGTGGTAAAAGATCAGGATAAGTGCCAGTTTACCTCCGATATTGAAGATAGAGCAAGACTTGTAAAAAGTCCTGTCTTTATGTACGCATGGGGAGTAATGTTGCTCAATGGTACCTGTGTAACACAGGATCGTGATCTTGCAATTGGATATATTAGAAAAGCAGCTGACAATGGTTATGCTCCTGCCATGGTAAGAATGTCTCAGTTCTTTGAGCGCGGTCTTTACATGGGCAAGAATATGAATATGTCAGAGCAGTATATGCATACTGCTGCTGCTTTAGGTTCTAAGACTGCAAGATTAGGTTGGGCTGATATGTTAGTACGAGGCTATGGAACTCCTGCCTTGTATGAAGAAGCTTATGGATGGTTGTATCATTCTGAATACGAAGATAACTATTCTAAAGCTAAAAAAGCATATCTTGAGAGTCAGCTAAAGAAGCATCTACCACCTAATGTGATAGCCCGTAATGAGGCCTTTGAGCCTGATTACTAAAAACTTGAGGACGGCAAAGCCGTCCTTTTGTTTTAATGAAGCTTTCCTGTATTCTCACAGTCTCATTTCACTCAAATCGTTAGATCATTTTAAGATCTGATATAATCAACGAAGTTTTTAATTATTTCTTACCAATTGGTGGTTATAAAATTACTTTATAAAAGTAATTTATGATAACTGCTTATTTCAAATTGTTTTCGATTTGCTGTAAGTTTTGTTTTGATAACTTGTTTATATTAAACAGCGTTTATATAAGAACACAGACAGCAGAATTTAGATGAGCCTTAAAGATGTTTGATAATCTTACCCAAAGACTTAACCGTACTTTAAAGAATATTAGCGGTAAAGGTCGTATTACCGAAGATAATATTAAAGACACCTTACGTGATGTCAGAACAGCGCTGTTAGAAGCTGACGTTGCACTGCCTGTAGTTAAATCATTTACAGCAAGAGTAAAAGAAAGAGCTTTAGGTCAAGAAGTTGCAATGAGCTTAACTCCTGGTCAGGAGTTTATTAAAGCAGTTCATGCTGAACTTGTTGCTACCATGGGCGGTGAGACCTCTGAAATCAATTTAGCTCATCAGCCTCCTGCTGTGATCTTATTAGCAGGTCTGCAAGGTGCTGGTAAGACTACATCTGCTGCAAAACTGGCTCTTTACTTAAAAGAGAGAATGAATAAAAAGGTACTGTTAGTATCAGTTGATACTTACAGACCTGCAGCTATGGATCAGTTAAAGACTTTAGCACAAGAAATTTCAGTTGATTGCTTTCCTTCAGATCCAAAGGATAAGCCTGAGAGCATCGCACAGGCAGCTTTAAAAGAAGCAAAACTTCGAGCATATGACGTCATGATCTTAGATACAGCAGGTCGTTTAGCTGTAGATGAGGAAATGATGAACGAGGTAAAGCGTCTACATGATTTGACAGATCCTATCGAGACCTACTTCGTAGTTGATGCGATGACCGGTCAGGATGCAGCTAATACAGCCAAAGCCTTTAATGACGCTTTAGAGTTAACTGGTGTCATCTTAACAAAGGCTGATGGTGATGCTAGAGGTGGTGCTGCATTATCTGTAAGAGAAATTACTGGTAAGCCAATTAAGTTTATCGGTATGGGCGAAAAGATTGCTGCTTTAGAGCCATTCCATCCAGACAGAATTGCATCCCGTATCCTTGATATGGGTGATATCTTATCTTTAATCGAAGATCTGCAACGAAATACTGATCTTGATAAAGCTAAGAAGATGGCTGAAAAGATTAAGTCAGGTGCGGGCTTTACTTTTGAAGACTTTAGAGATCAAATCGCTCAGATGAAGAAAATGGGCGGTATGACCGGTCTTTTAGATAAATTACCTGGCATGGGTAATTTATCTGACAAGATTAAAGATAAAGTTAACGACAAGCAGATAGATCATATGGAAGCTATCATCAATTCCATGACTAAAAAAGAAAGACTTCATCCTGAGATCATTAAAGGTTCTCGTAAAAAGAGAATTGCTGTTGGCGCAGGTGTTGAGATCCATGAGGTTAATGTCCTCTTACGTCAGTTTGATATGACCCAAAAGATGATGAAAAAGATGGGTAAAGGTGGTGTCCGTAAGATGGCAGGTGCTATGCGTGGCATGATGGGAGCTATGGGTGGCATGGGCGGAATGGGAGGTATGGGTAACTTCTTCCGCCGTTAAGATTTTTATTAAAGAGAAAAGCCTTAGTATGCTTTAACTTTTTGATAACTTAAGTTAACAGTTGCATAAATTTTTTACTCTTGATTTTTTGAAATTAAAGTGTAAAATAATGCAACTGTTTTTGTATGTTGACAATTTTTTTAGATTGTCAGATTTTTTTAATTAATATAGGTACTAGCGAAATGGTAGTCATTCGTTTACGTCGTTTAGGCGCAAAAAAACGTCCTTTCTATCACGTTATTGTTGCAGACAAGCGTTTTGCTGCATCAGGCCGTTTCATTGAGCAGGTTGGTATTTACAACCCTATCGCTCAGGGCAAGGAAATCCGTCTACGTTTAGATTTAGAAAGCATCAATGCATGGATTGCAAAGGGTGCACAGCCATCAGATCGTGTAAAGCGTCTTTTATGGGAAGCTGAGCAGGGTGAAGAGGCTGTTTTAAAGGCTAAGGCTGATAAGCACGAGAAAGCTGTTGCTGCTCGTAAAGCTGCTGCTGAAGCAAAGGCTAAGGCTGAAGCTGAGGCTGCTGAGTCTTCAGAGGCTTAATAGCTGCTTATGGCAGATACACCGCGTCCAATGGGAGCTTTAGGCTCATCATTTGGAGTAAAGGGATGGATGAAGGTCCGTTCTTTTGCGAGCCAACCTGAGAACCTTTTTGACTACTCGCCATGGTTTATACGTCAGCGCGGGGCGGAATGGCGCGAGGTTCAGGTTGAAGAATACAGACCACATGGTAACGACTTTGTCGTTAAGTTAAATGTGGCCTCAACTCCTGAGGAAGCAAAAGCTTATGCAGGAGCTGAGATTGGGATCAGGCGCTCAAGCCTGCCTCCTGTACCTGAAGGTACATATTATTTGTGCGATCTTGAAGGTTGTACAGTAATTGGACTTGAAGGTGTAATGCTCGGCAAAGTGTCGAGAATTAGGGATTATGGAGCCACTCCTATTTTAGAGGTGTCTCCCTCTGACCACCTGGCTAAGGAACGTACAGAAGATTTTCTTATTCCTTATGTCGTGGGCCCAATTGTTAAAGCAGTTGATCTCGAAGCTAAGACAATTGAGGTTGAGTGGGGCGTAGATTATTAACCATGTACTTTGGTGTTGTTACGCTCTTTCCTGAGATGTTTGATGCTGTGACCAAATCTGGGGTTACAAGAAGAGCCTGTGAAAACGGGCTGATTAAAGTTGAATGCTTTAATCCTCGTGCTTATACCTTAGATAAGTTTCACAACGTGGATGACAAGCCATACGGTGGCGGTCCAGGTATGTTGATGCAGGTTCAGCCATTGCGTGATGCAATTCATGCAGCTAAAGAAGCAGCACCTCAAGGAACAAAAGTAGTTTGTTTATCTCCTCAAGGTAAACAGCTAGATCACTCTCTGGTCACCAAATTCCACAGCTGGGGCTCAATGATTCTTGTAGCAGGTCGCTATGAGGGTATTGACGAGCGTGTCCTTCAGACTGAAGTCGATCTGGAGGTTTCAATCGGTGACTACGTCCTGTCAGGGGGTGAACTTCCTGCCATGTGTATCATCGACGCAGTTTCCAGAATGGTGCCTGGTGTTTTAGGCAACATTCAGAACGCACAAGAAGATACTTTCGCAAAAGGTCTCTTACATTTTCCTCAGTACACACGTCCTGAGGTCATCGATGGACTTAAGGTTCCTGAGATTTTAATGAGTGGCAATCACGAAAAGATCCGAGCTTGGCGTTTAAAGCAGTGTCTTGGTCGTACTTATGAACGTCGCCCTGATTTACTGCAGAACCGTGAACTGACTAAAGAAGAGAGTAAATTACTTTCTGAGTACTTAGAAGAACACGGCTTGAACTAAGATTTTTTGTTTTTACTTAATGGTAGGTACATTAAAATGGCTAGCAACCCAATTATTGATCAGCTAGAGAAAGAGCAAATCCGTACTGACATCCCTGAGTTCAACCCAGGCGATACTGTACGTGTTGAGGTTAAGGTTGTTGAAGGCGACAAGAGCCGTTTACAGGCTTTTGAGGGCAACGTTATCGCTAAGCGTAACCGTGGCTTAAACTCATCATTCACCGTTCGTAAGATTTCTTCAGGTGAAGGTGTTGAGCGTGTATTCCAGACCAACTCACCACTTATTGCTTCAGTTAAAGTAACTCGTCGTGGTGACGTTCGTCGTGCTAAGCTTTACTACTTACGTGACCGTGCTGGTAAGTCAGCTCGTATTCGTGAGAAGATCAACTAATCAGTACTCTACTGATAAGTTAAAACGCCCAGTCTATGCTGGGCGTTATCGTATGAATTCTAATTTATAGCAAGATAGCTATTCAGAGTCTGAGTTAGAATCTTCATCTACGTAATACTTCTCACCCCATTTACTTATCATCTCAAAAATAGGAATAATCGATCTGCCTTTTTCAGACAGCGAATATTTGACTTTTGGCGGAATTTCATCAAAAGATTGACGAACAATCATTTGACTTGAAATTAGCTCCTTTAGTGAGGTAGCTAATACTGCATCAGTAATGTTGTCTATTCTGCTTTTTATCTCGCCATACCTTAGATTATCAGCGTTTGCTAATACTGACAGTATGCGTGAATTCCATTTGCCACTGAACAAATCGAGGCTATACTCAAGTGGATTACGGATATCTTTTTTGGGTTTGCACTTTCTCATTACTCAATTCACATCTTACTTTTTAGCCTATCAGTTATTTTTTTTGCTACAGTGTTTCTATCAAGTTAATACGGATTGCAGACGTCAAAAACGTGTTATAAATCAAGTTATACGAACAATAAGGAATAAATTTGTAGAGAAATAAGAGAGATTCAGATTAGGAGCTGAATTGAATCTTGTTTTACAAAATAAAAGGCCACAACCCTACGCTTCGACCTGTAAGTTGTGGCCCTGACACGATAGTCATGTTCATTTTTCCATACCAATTGTTCTATGTAGAGTACCATAAAGACGGTTTCCCAAAATTTGTGCTGTCACCGACGATTTTTATATGGTTAGCGATAATATTAGGCACAACAAATATAAGAATTCACGGTTACATAAAAAGACAAATCAAGCAGATAGGAACAGAGCCCAAGCTCATACTAATACCAAGAATAATCTGCACATTTGAAGACAAAAGCAAAAGAACCCATAATTTACTTCCAGACTTTGTCTTGCCATATTGTAATTACACAGTAAAGAGTCTAGCCAGCGTTTTTAGTGCTTATATTCCCACACAAACAGCCATCCGATTTAAGTTATCTGATTGGGACGACTATCCACAGTAGCCTTTAGCAACAGAAATAAGCAAACTAGTTCTTATATAAAGCAAAGAGGCTCAAAGCTATTCTGTCGATATGGAACCATATCAAAAATGATAGTTCTCTTTAGGAAAACTAAAGAACGTAAATTATATTATACATGAAAGAACTTCTTTAAATATTATATTTTGACAGAAATACCTAATGTTTCAATGAGCTTTTCTTACCTTGACCCCGATTTCTATAACTTATGTTTCATCGGTGAGCACGAGGAATATCATTCCTGATTCGGCAATTACTGAATGCACAGTAAGATCATTTTCAGCTGTAGCACGTTCTATAATCATTGAGAAAAATGACGCTGTTAAAGACTGTCTTAGAGATTGAAGGCTATAAGATAAAATTCAACTTTATCAAAGGCTGTCCTGCTACAAATAATGATCTCAAATTATCTGAGCTTATTAATGAAGAAGCTACTAAGTTAGGTTTGACAGTATTCTCTCAAAGAGCAAATCTTGGAGGGGGAGGATTTCTCGTGTTTCCAGGAGCATATCAAAGGTGCAATGTTTAACCTAGGAACAGGCATCGGATCTAGCTTACATAATGGAGAATTTAAAGTAGATCCTGATAAAATAGGTCTTAATGTCTATAGCCGTATTCTAAAAAGATTGGTTAGTGTCTAGAAATGTAGCCATAACAGACGTTATGACTACAACTATCTCAGTTATTTCTTCTCCTCAGGAAAAAGCCTTTTATAGATCTGCTCGTATGCCATTCCAAGCAAAGACACAGGAGAATGAGCGTAAAGGCTATCTAGCAGTCGTTTAGAGTCTTTGATGTGAATTCGATTCTCTTTGATTGGATTTAACTGTCTGCAACCAAAGTGGGCAATGATTTTGGGAATACCATCTTTTTGCCTATCACTAAATTTAGCTACGTTATGATTCTGCAACAGGATGGCATCAGTTGAGGTTCCATATTTAATTTCACTGATATCAAGACGCAGTATGTAAAGACACTCTAAGAAGTATTTAGGGTATTTACCATCTTCCATCTTTGGTTTTGTGATAACAATAAACTCCTGATCATCATGCTTTTTGATGTAGTTATTCCAAACATAAGAAACAGGATCTTGCTTAATCTCATCGATAGCCTTAGTGTATATTTCTTCAAAAGTCATTTAATTCTCCATATGTTTTTACATGCTTTATGAGCTGGCTTAAAAGGCAAATTAGATGTCCTAGGTAACTTGAACCTCAACCAGGACACTAATGGCCACGTTAGTGTCTAATGCACGAAGTAAACTGCTCTATACAAAATTAGATTAGATGTATGCTCTTTTTAAGCGCAACAACGAAAGTTACAATGCAGTTACAATCTTGGTTATAACTACATCATGCTTAGTTATTTTTGCGCCTCAGGAAAGAGGTGCTTATAGATCTGATCACAGCACATTCCCATTAAAGTTATGACAGAATGAGCATACATGCTGTCTAAAAGAAGTTTTGATCCTTTGATGTGGATCCTTTTCTCTTTAATTGGATTTAATTGTCTGCAACCAAAATAGGCAATGATTTTCTGAATACCATCTTTTTGCTCATCAGTAAATTTAGCATTGTTATGATTCTGCAAAAGTATGGCGTCTGTTGAACTGCCGTATTTAATTTCACTGATATCAAAACGCAGAAAGTAAAGGCATTCAATAAAGTATTTTGGGTACTTACCTTCTTTAGGATAAGTAATTACCATGAACTCCTGATCATCGTGTTTTTTAATGCAGTTATTCCAAACAAAAGAAACAGGATCTTGCTTAATCTTCTTTAGCTCCCGTGCGTATATTTCATCAAAAGTCATTTGATTCTCCATGTCTATTATTTTCAAATCTCATGAACATTGGCAGCAGATGCGCAGTTCAAGAGTTTTGTTAGGTGATATAAAGCTAAGAGCAAACAGTCACCATTAAGGCGACATTCACCTATATATCTGGCTACTTACAGCCAAAAGACTTGGACAGGAAATTCAAGATTAAGTGCCTAGCATTAAGATTTTTGAGTTGATTATTTAGGTATTAACTAGGTACATTTTCATTATAGAATTGAATTTAAAAGATTCAATAAATAGGGGATTAATATTTTTTAAAATAATATTAAGTATTTAATTCTTAAATAAATTAAGAGACAAAAGATAAAAAGAGTTCGTAGTGCCTATAATCTTAATTTTTGCAACTAACAAGCAGAGATGTGAATTGACAAGAAAAAAATTGGACTCTAAAAACGAAAAAAGTTCGCTTTTTGCGAACTTCTTGAATCTGGTTGCGGGGGCAGGATTTGAACCTACGACCTTCGGGTTATGAGCCCGACGAGCTACCAGACTGCTCCACCCCGCGTCAAATTGTGAGCATATGATATAGTTTGAACGCTCCAATGTCAAGCATTTTGTGAGCCAAATTCTATAATTTATAAAAATAAATTGTTTAGTCAATTTTTGTTTGTGTAGTAAACGTGATTTATATGCTGTTTGTATAATTTATTAAAAAAGATAAATTTCATATTGCTGTATTCGTTTCTGGGAATATCTTTTACTGTTGTAAATTTTAGAAGACAGATAATCTTAGAAAGTAAGAAAAGATCTTGAGTGTGTTTAAGAGAATGAAAGAAAGAGTTGAGATTTTGACAAAAATAAAGCGGAACTTAATCCGCTTCATTCTTCATAAATAGTGAGTATTAGTCACGAACTGCTGAAAATACAGAGTTATCGCCACCAAATGGGTTAGCTACATAACGCTCAGCATCCCAGTCGTTATCGTACTTAACGCTGTTGTCTTCAAAGGTGTATTTGAATCTGTACTGATATGAAGGCTGCTCGCCAGCTTTTACAGTGATTGAACCTTTGAAAGTGCCATTCCTCTGAGGCTTCATAGCAACAGGCTGCCAACCATTGTGCTCGCATAGAAGATCGATCTTCTTAGCATTCTGTGCTGCAGTCTTTTTAATTGTGAAGGTTACAGTTACCTTATTATCTTTGGTAAACTTCTTAGAAACACTCATCGTATTCTCCTATAGTTACAAAGCACCGGCTTTGAAAACTTGACACAACTTTCTACTACAGACGGTACTTTATTTTTATAATTTCTACACAACCGTATTGTAAGCCTTTTTTTGTGCAATTTTCTATTTTTTAACCGTAAATAGATAATATACATATTCAATGTGTGAGCTATGATAAATTTTTGTTGAGCATCAAAAAATGAAAATAATTCGATATTTAAAAAATAACATTCTGAAAAAAAAAGACTATTTTTTGTAATTTTTGAATGTTTACGCCGTAAACGTTTGCAATAAATGAAAATATTAAATTCAGGTAAAACTTTATAAAACAAAAGGTTAAATAATTGTAAAATACAGATAAAAATTATTGTAATTAAATAATTATGAAGATAAGATCGGTATAAAATGCAAATTTTTCTCAAAAGTTATTTTAGGGTTAGTGCCCTGTTTTGATGATTTATATCAGAGTTAACTCTATTACTGTTTTTCTTTCAATTCTCTTTCAATGAGTTCTTTGGTGAAACTTCTGCGCATATAAAATCCACGCGGTCTGGTTTTTATGATTTCACCATCAGGTCCTGTACAGTCTGTAAGAGCTTTTCCATTTGCGCACTTTGGTCTTAACTGCATGATTTGACCAATACGGGCATTGATACTTTCGACGTGACCTGTTTTTACCATTTCATAGAGTTCCTCAAAGTCACTTTTTATTTGATTGAGTTGCTCTTCATTAGGAGTAAAAAAGAAATAACCTGCAATGACTCTATCTTCAAAATTCATGTCTCTTTGAGCGGTAACTACTACAAACAGTACTCTTTTAATTTTGGAGTATAGTGCTGAGTTTTCAAAGTTTAAATGTCTGATCCCTGTAAGAGGAGCATGACAAAAGAAAGTTGATTCTAGTGGTAATAGATTCTTATCAACAGGCAGAGTTTTTAACTCAAGACCTAATTTAGGAAAGTCTGGAATTGGTCGATTTTCAGCTGTAGCACCTAAAACTATCTCTAAAAGCTCTCCTGTAAAACCTTTTCCATGGGTAGTGGAAATAGGCAAAGGCACATTAGCAATTTTGGCAAGTTCACTGATACTTTTACCTACAATAGAATTTAGTGAATTGATGAGTTCTTCAAAGGTATCTGGACTTTTGGTTCTGATAATTTTGCAATTGTTAATACTCATCAAAAAATCCTTTAAAAATAAAGCTCAAAACGAGATCTGGTCTGACTTTGAAATAGGTGTTCTCTGCTATAATACATCACAGTTGTGATTTGTTTTAAATGTAAGATTTAGTTTAAAACAAAGATATTAAAAAGTTAAATAGACTAGGCGGTTTTCAGTGATAGACAAAGACGGATACAGACCTAACGTAGGTATCGTAATCTGCAACCGCAATGGTCAGGTCTTATGGGCAAGACGCATCAGACAGAACTCCTGGCAATTTCCTCAAGGAGGAGTTGACTATGGTGAGACTCCTGAAGATGCCATGTACCGTGAGCTTTATGAAGAACTTGGTTTACAAAAAAGTGATGTTAGACTTTTAGCCTCAACAAGATTTTGGCTTAAATACAGGCTACCAAAAAGACTGGTCCGTTGGAATGAAAAGCCTGTATGCATAGGTCAAAAGCAAAAGTGGTATTTGTTAACCTTATGCTCAGATAAATCAAGTCACATAGAGTTTTCCCGCGAAGGTCATCCAGAGTTTGATGACTGGAGATGGGTAAGTTACTGGTATCCAGTAAGACAAGTGGTTGCTTTTAAAAGGGATGTTTACAGAAAGGTGCTGACATTCTTTTCTCAGGATGCATTGTTTGGACACAACTTTTTCGAGAAAACTGAAAAGTTTGAGAAAAATGATAGACGTGAGAAAAAATTCGGCAAGAACAGGAGAGGAAGCTGAAAGTGGAAGAAAATCAAAATTCAATCCTTCTAGCTTTACGCCAGATCATTCAAGAAGTATCAACAAAGAGCTCTTTTGAAGATACTGTGACAACTCTAGTAGATAGAATTCGCAGCACTACCCATGCTGACTGCTGCTCTTTATATCTATTAAATCCTAGAAAATCTTTATTAAGACTTGCTGCAACCGATGGTCTGCAAAAAGACTCTATTGGCAAAGCTTCCTTGCAAGTAGGTGAAGGTTTGGTAGGTTTAGTTGCTAAAAAGCAGGAACTGTTAAATCTTGCAGATGCTCCTTCTCATCCAAACTTTAAGTACCTTCCTGATGTAGGTGAAGATGAGTTCTTATCATTCCTAGGTGTGCCTGTAATTAACCAAGGTGAACTTTTAGGAGTCCTAGTTATCCAGTGTAAAGAGAACAGACAGTTTACAGAACAGGAAGAAACCTTCTTAATCACTCTGTCAGCTCAGATTGCTTCAATCATTTCTGTAAATAAGTCAGAAAAAGAAACCAGCTCTGATTTTAATAACGGTAAACGTTACAAAGGTAAGACAGGCTCAGGCTCGATTGCTATTGCTCAGGCTGTAGTCTGGAAACCACCTGTTAACTTTGAAACTATGCAGATCATGTATTCTGATGATAAGGATATTCAGTCAGAATTATTCCATCAGACCATTTTTCAGCTACAAACTGAAATGGATTTAGCTAATCTGCATCTACAGGAAACTTCTCATACTGAGGCTGCATCTGGCTATATGTCAGGCTATGGCAGTATGCTCGATGATCAGACTTTTGAAGATGAGGTTGATAACGAGATCTTCTCACAGGGTTATGTAGCTGCATCTGCAATTAAAGTCGTAGCACAAAGACGTATGGAAGAAGCTAAAGCTCAAAATCAGACTGATAAAGTTCGTGATATCCGTGACTTTGCCTCCATCTTAATCACAAGACTGGTTCATTTAGCTCCAAAAGAGACTGATGTAACCTCTCCAATTGTCTTAGTGGTAAAGAGCATGCCGGCTGCCGTTGTAGCTCAAATGCCTCAAGATAAGGTCGCTGGTTTCGTCTGTGTGGATAATGCTACCTCTGCCCATACTGCAATCTTAGCAAGAGATCTTGGAATTCCTGCTGTAATCGATGTAAATCTTGATTTAAATGACGTTGATGGAAGGACCATTATCGTTGATGGTCAGAATGCTGAGGTTATCGTTGACCCATCATCAAGTGTGGTTGATGAGTATATGCAGTTGATTTCTCAGTCTCGTCAGTTACATGATCTCTTTGAAAGTGTGAAGTTTGAAAAGGGCGTAACTTTAGACGGCAATAAAATTACCATTCAGTTGAACGCAGGTCTAAATCATGAGGATGACGATCTGGCAATTCAAACTGATGGTATCGGTTTGTACAGAACTGAAATTGCTTTCATGCTAAGCTCATCTCTGCCATCTGAAGAACAGCAGATTTCATGGTATAAGACTTTACTCTCCCAGTTTAAAGGTTTACCTGTCTGCATGAGAACTTTAGATATTGGTGGAGACAAGAGCTTGCCTTACTTACCAATCGAAGAGGACCAAAACCCTGCTTTAGGCTGGAGAGGTATTAGAGTTTGTATCGATCAGCCTAATATCTTAAAGACTCAGCTTCGTGCCATGATCATTGCTAATCAGGAATTTGGCAATCTTGAAATCATGTTACCTATGGTCTCAAGATTAGAAGAAGTCTTAATCGTAAAGAGGATCTTAAATGAGGCCTTAAAAGAGGTCGCAGAACAAACCGGTAAAGAGGTGGTTCGTCCACGCTTTGGTGTCATGATTGAAGTCCCATGTGTAGCTTTCATCTTAAATGAGTTGGCTGCAGAATGTGATTTCTTCTCTATAGGTTCAAACGATTTAATTCAGTATTTATTCGCAGCTGACAGATCAAATCCAAAGGTATCTAAGATCTTTGATCCGTTTAATCCTGCTGCAGTAAGATGCCTGAAGTATTTAATCGATAGAACTACAGAGGTAGGTAAACCTCTGTCAGTCTGCGGTGAGCTAGCAGGCTCTCCTGTAGGCTCATTACTTTTAATGTCATTAGGCTATAGCAATCTCTCTATGAATTATTCACAGATTGCTAGAGTTAAATATATTGCCCGTCATGTTAATCTGCAGGATCTGCTAAGCATCGGCAAGATGGCTCTAACTTTAAACTCAAGTGTAAAGATTAAGAGCCTATATATTGAATATGCAAAATCTCAAGGTCTATCCTCAGTCATAGATCCAAAGAACTATAACCAGAACAGGAGCTAAGTGTGCAAGTTTATTTAGATTTATTAAAGAAGATCATGGAAGAAGGTACTGACAGAAGTGACAGAACTGGCACTGGTACCCGCTCCATTTTCGGAACACAAATGAGATTTAACCTAGAAAAAGGTTTCCCATTAGTAACTACTAAAAAGTGCCACTTAAAGTCTATTATCCATGAGCTTTTATGGTTTATCTCAGGCTCTACTAACATCAAATACCTGCAGGAAAACGGTGTTCGTATTTGGAATGAATGGGCCGATGAAAACGGTGATTTGGGGCCTGTTTACGGTAAACAGTGGCGTGACTTTGAAACACCTGATGGCAGACATATCGACCAATTATCAAATGCTATCGACTTAATTAAACATCACCCAGAATCAAGACGTATTATCGTTTGTGCCTGGAATCCATCAGATGTGGACAAGATGGCTCTGCCTCCATGTCATACTCTATATCAGTTCTATGTGGCTAATGGTAAGCTCTCATGTCAGCTTTATCAGAGAAGTGCTGATATGTTCTTAGGTGTGCCATTTAACATTGCAAGCTATGCTCTTTTGACCATGATGGTAGCTAAAGAGTGCGATTTAGGTTTAGGTGACTTTGTTTGGTCTGGTGGTGATACTCATATCTATAAGAACCACTTTGAGCAGGTAGAACTGCAGTTATCTCGTACTCCAAGAGCTCTGCCTACTATGAATATCTTACGTAAAGCTCCATCTATTTTTGATTACAAATATGAGGACTTTGAATTAACAGGATATGATCCATATCCTGCAATTAAAGCTCAGGTATCTGTTTAGCCTTTAAAGTGTAATTCAAAGCGTAATTTAAAGTAAACAGTAACGAGTAAAGTTCATTAGTTAAGAGAAGAGAATGGTAGAAGTTTCAGGAAAAGTAAAATGGCAGTCAAGACGCGGTATGCGTGAGCTTGATTTAATGTTACTGCCATTTGTAGATATTGATTTACCAAAATGTGACGAACAGATGCTCAATGATTATGTTGATCTTCTAGAAGCATCTGATCTTGAGTTGGTGCGCTGGTTTAACGGCACCGAAGAGGCAAATACCGAAAGTCGCCGCAAGGTTATTGAATTTATTAAAAAGTGCCATGCAACACGCATGGGTAAAGAGGGCGTTTAATGCTGTTTTCAGAATTTGGTCTGCCAGATTTTTTAGTTGATAATATTGAAAAATTAGGTTGGGATAAGCCTACACCTATTCAAACTCTAGTTATTCCTAAAGCACTAGAAGGCGCAGACATTTTAGGCGGAGCTCCAACCGGTACTGGTAAGAGTGCAGCTTTCTTATTACCTGTAATTGCAAGGCTGTCGCTTGAGAAAAAGCCTGGTGTCAGAGCAATTATCCTCGAGCCCACCAGAGAGCTGGCGCTACAGGTTGAAAATGTCTGCCAGGCTTTAATTGAAGGCTATAACGATTTATCAGCAGGTACTATCATCGGAGGTGGCAGCAGAGAGATTGAGCGCGAAAATCCAAGCTCAATTATTGCGGCAACTCCAGGCAGACTTATTGAATACATCGAAAAAGGCTGGCTCGACACCTCAACTGTACAGATGTATGTCATCGATGAAGCTGACAGAATGTTAGATATGGGCTTTAGAGATGATGTCGCTAAAATTACTCGTGAGCTCTATAACCGTTATCAGACCCTGTTATTCTCTGCAACTCTAGAAGGCTCTGGCATTGAGGATTTTGCATCTTCCGTCTTAAATGATCCTCTTGAGGTCAGAATCGGTGCCGGTGGTGAAGAGGATGAAGTTTTACCTGAAGAACTGCAGTCTCGTGCCTATTACGCAGCAGGCGACCCTCAGAAATTAAAGATCCTAGTGCACTTGCTTACTACTATCAAAGGCAAGTCTATTGTCTTTGTAAAGACTAAAGAGAGATTACAGAGATTAGAAGCTTCATTACGCAGAAACGGCTTTAAGTGTGCAAGTCTTCAAGGCTCTATTTCAATGACTGAAAGAAAAGCTGCTCTGCGTAAGTTCAACGAGGGTGAGAGTGATATCTTAATTGCAACTGATGTAGCTTCCCGTGGTCTTGATCTTCCGGATGTAACTCATGTTTACAATTTTGATATTCCTGCTAATGCTGCAATTTATGTACACAGAGCAGGTCGTACAGCAAGAGCCGGTGCTCAAGGTGTGGTTACTACATTAGTTATGGCCAATGAAATTGGCTTTTTAGAGAAGCTTGAGCGTTACACAGGTAAAGCTATTGAAAAGAGATCTATTAAAAACGTCTGTGCAGTTTTCCCTGTAAAAGATCCTAGTGCTCCACGTCAGTCTGAAAAGAAACGCTCACGCGCAAGCATCGGTGGTAACGGTGGATTTGACAAGAAAGTAAAAGATGAGGAAAAGAAGCCTCATAAAAAGAACAGACTTCGTGATAAAAAGAATAAAGGTAAACCAGATTTTGCAGCTAAGAGAGCTAAAAAAGCTCTAAGAGCAAAAGCTAAAGAACAAGCTTCAAAATCTGAATAGCCTTTAAATTAGATAAGATATAAAAGGACGCATCATGGCAGTAACAATCATTAAAAATGCCAAACTCCATGTAACCTCAGAGGAGTTTGTTGACGCCACATCACTAGCAATCATGGATCATAGAATTGTACCTATGGATCCAGGTCTTTTAGAGGATGGTACTGCCGAAGAAATCGATGTTAAAGGACTTCACGTATGTCCTGGCTTTATCGATCTCTTAGTTAATGGTTGTGCGGGTGTTTCATTTGGTCAGACTCCATCTATTGAAGCTCTAGAGCAGATGCGTCGTTATTTAACTCAACATGGTACAACTACCTTTGTACCTACTTTAATCTCAGGTCCTCGTGAGAACTACACAAAGGCTATGGCAGCTGTCGCCGAGTTTAAAGAAAAGCATCCTTCGATCTGTCCTGGTATCCACTTAGAAGGTCCTTTTATTTCTCAATTACATAAAGGTTTTCATCCATCTGGATATATAAGACCATTAGGTCAGACTGATCTTGATTCATTAAGAGTTCAAAAAGATATCATTGCCTATATGACTATCGCACCAGAGGTTGTAAAGGCAAAGAATATCATTGAGTTATTACAGAGCAAAATCACTTTGTCATTAGGTCATACAGCAACTAGCTATTTTGAGGCTATGCAGTCTTTTAAGGCTGGTGTTACAAATGTAACCCACCTTTTCAATGGTATGCGACCTCCAGTAGGCAGAGAGCCTGGCTTAGTAGGAGCCGCTTTGCAAAGTGAAAAAGTCTTTGCAAGTATTATTGCTGACGGCAAGCATGTTCACCCATCTTTAGTAAAACTAGCACATAAAGTACTAGGTGACAGACTCTACATTGTCTCTGATGCTCAGCCTGTAGCAGGTATGCCAAAGACTCCTCAATCTTTCATTGTCGGTGCTACGGAAGTCTTTGTTGATAAGCGTGGACTTATCGATGCAAAAGGCGCATATGCCGGTACCAGTATCTGTATGATGGATGGTGTGAAGTTCTTAATTCAAAGCTGTGGCTTCAGCCTTGATGAGGCTCTGCTTGCTGCAACCTATACCCCAGCAAGAGCCATCGGTTTGCAGGATATGGGTAGAATTGAAGGTGGCTTTATCGCCGATCTGGTTATCTTTGATGATGACTTTAGAATTCAGTACGTGGTTCAAAATGGCTTTGTTAAGAGTATTGCTGAGTTAGTTTAATATGGAAAACATCTTAGACAGAATCGCAGCTGAAACTGATCTTACAAAGTCAGAGAGAAAAGTAGCTGCTACTATTCTCAAAAATCCAGCATTAGTTGTAAACGAGAATATTGCACAGTTAGCTAAAAGAGCACAGGTCTCAGAACCATCTATTTGCAGATTCTGCAAGCGCTTTGGAGCTGAGGGATTCCCTGCATTTAAACTGATTCTAAGTGCTACAGTTTCTGCTGAGAACTTAAAGAAAGTTGAAGCTGTAAAGCAAGGTGATACCGTAGGAGATGTGATTTCAAAAGTCATAGGTGCTGCTAAAAACTCTGTATCGAGTGCCGAGCGCGCAACCGATGAAGGAACTATTGCTAGAGCAATTGATGTTGTCAGTCAGTCTCGTCGCATCGTAGTTTTATCTCAAGGTTTAACCTCATTTATCGGTGTTGATTTTGTAAACAGAATGCTAAATTTAGGCTTCTTTTGCCAAGCCTATACTGACAGACAGTCAATGATGTTAGCAGTCTCCTCTCTACGTTCAGGTGATGTAGTTTTAGCAATCTCGGCTACAGGTAAGAATAAAGATGTCTTAGAGGCCTCTCTTGAAGCTCGTGCCACAGGTTCATGTGTCTTAGCAATCTGTCCTGAAGAAACTCCAATCAGTGAGTGTGCAACAGTTCACTTAAAGTCAGCTGAGAGTGTAAGCCCTGAGGATGACAGTATCTTTGCAAACAGGCTGTCTTTAATGCTGTGCTCTCAGATCATCATTGGTGGCGTAGTTCTGCGACGTGGAATTGCAATCTCTGATCTTAAGCCAAAGCTAAAAGAGACTAGATTAAAATCCTATGTGGGAGTGGAAAAAGAAGAACCCGAAAGCTCTGATCCAAAAGATGATAATGACGATGGTTCATTAAAGCCAGGAGCTCCTATTACTACCTTAGATTGGCATCCTTACTAGAAGATCATATCTTTAAAGTAAAGCGTATCTTGCTATACAGAAGCGGAAATATAGACAATCTTAGTTTTGAATCATCATTTTGTATAACATAGTATTTTTTCTTCAGAACACTTAATATTAGTCACTTAAAAAAGAAAATTCTTTAAATTGCCTATATAATCTAAATTAAGGTTGCAGGGAATTATTGGTATGAAAAAAATAGGCGATACTGGTTCATTTAAAAATTTCTATGAAAATAATAGAATTTATATAGATAAAACAGAATATCTTTATAGAATGCTAGTAGACAATCCTCTAGAAAGAATATTTGTCTCAAGACCTCGTCGCTTTGGAAAATCTCTTACCCTAGATACTGTAGCAACTCTATTTGAATCAGGCATCGATCCTTACTTTAAAGGTACCTGGATTTATGATAAATGGACAGAGCCTACTTATCCAGTATTTAGATTAAATCTGATTGAATATCCAAAGGATGACCTTATAGAATTTAAAAGACGACTAATCAAAGATATTTCAAACTTTGCGTTTTTAAACAAAGTAAAAAATTATTTTGAAGATTTCTCCCCAACTGGCTCACTAAAAAGTTTATTAGAAGCATTAGCAATAGAGCACAGAAAAATAGTCCTTTTAATTGATGAATATGACTGTCAGCTAACAGCAAACATCAATAACAAAAAAATCTACGATTCTTTCCAAGAGTTTTTAAGAGAATTTTACGGAATAATCAAAGGCAAGTATGCAATAAGATTCTTAGGTGTGACGGGAGTAACAAGATTAAAAGATGTATCAATCTTTTCAGTTGGCTCTGATATCAACGATATCACTAATGACAGTGCCTATTCTCAGATGATAGGTTTTACACGTGATGAGATTAAAAAGTACTACATTGATTATTTAAAGCTTGCCGCTTCCTGTGAGAATAACTGTAGCGTTGACAAAGTAACTGATGCTCAGATTGAGTCTATGTTAGATATGATGGCTCAGAATTATGATGGTTACTGCTTTGATGAATTCTATAAAAAGAAAGTGTTCAGTACCTGGTCTGTAAATAAATTTTTCCAAAATATTGTAAAAAATAAATTTGTAGATTTTGGTGAATACTGGTACGACAATGGTGGCTTACCATCAATCCTAGTTAACTATTTAAAAACACATGAACTGAATATCTTTGATTATTTAGATAAAAATAAGAGTTTAAAAGTTACGGATGATGACTTTAAAAATCCAACCTCATTAACCACGATCGATCAGAATGTACTGATGTGCCAAACAGGATATCTAACATTACGTTCTTCACTTAATGATTCTAATATCATTGCTTTAGGTATTCCAAATGGAGAGATCTATAAAGCTTTAAATAAGCTTTTAGCAGCCAAATTCTTTAAAGGGACGATTGATGTTACCAATGATGCTAATGAGAACATCCTGGATGTAGGTTCTGTTGAGGATATCATCAGTTTACTTAACACTATGGTCAACACTGTAACCTATGATGCCTATCCATTAAATTCAGAATCATCAGTGCAGAATTATGTTAAAGCCTATCTGCTAGGGGCTAAACAGAACGTATTCTCAGAAATTCATCAGGCTAAAGGTAGAGCTGATTTAATGATTGAGACCAATAAACGCAGAATCGTCATTGAATTTAAGTATGCAAAAGATGAGACAGAAGCTAAGGCAAAGCTTAGTGAAGCTATAGAGCAGATTAAAACACGAGACTATGGCAATATTGTGCCTAGAAAGGATGAGCTGTTAAGAATAGCTGCTGTCTTCAATGCAGATCCTAAAGTAAGAGCTTTTACTGAGTTTCAGCTAGTTTAAGTGTCTTAATTAAAAAGCTCTGAAAGAAAATCTTCAGAGCTTTTTAATCCTACGTGTCAAGAGAACTACCACTTAGGCTTCTTTAAAGCACTCTTATACAGTTCAATGTAATTTTTACATGAATCAGACCAGTTAAAGCGTACTCTCATAGCGTTCTGCTTAATACGCTTCATCTCTGAAGGATCTTCTAAATACAGAATTAAAGTACGACGTAAGCATGATAGTAACTCCTCAGAACTTGGATCGAAGAACATAAAGCCGTCACCGTTTACTCTATCCTGATCATAGTCTTTAACAGTATCTTTAAGTCCACCTACAGCACGTACGATAGGTAGAGTACCGTAAGCTAAAGAGTAGATCTGATTTAGACCGCAAGGCTCAAAGATTGATGGCATCAAGAAGAAGTCAGATCCAGCTTCAATCTGATGAGCTAACATATTGTCATATACAGGCTGGAAGATCATTTTACCAGGATGACGATTAGCAATTTCAGTCATCTGCTGCTGTAAGTAAGGATCTCCTGTTCCCTCAATTACAACCTGAACTTTATGCTGTAAGAATCTGTCTAAGATAGGAATTAAAAGACCTATACCTTTTTGGTCGGTAAGTCTTGCAACCATACCATACATTGGGGTATCACCCATTTCAAGGCCAAGCTTTCTCTGTAAGAGGTACTTGCCTAGAACCTTTTGATCTAGGTTCTTAACATCATATCTTATTCGCAGCAATTGATCTGTAGAAGGATCCCAGTCAGAGTAGTCACAACCATTGACGATACCTGAAAGATCTTGCTGTCTGTCAAGATAGTTCTGCGTCATACCATGACCACCTAAATAAGTGGTAAGTTCACTGGCGTAACCTGGGCTTACGGTGTTGATTTTATCAGCATAGAAAACACCGCATTTTAAGAAATTGATATATGAACCTTGAGTGATCTTGTCATTATAGATATTGGCTATTTCAGGCAAGATCGCAATTTGTGATCTGTCAAAGGCACCTTGGAAAGCACCATTATGAATGGTAAGTACAGAGCGAGCTCTTGATAGATAAGGGTCTAATGCGTATTTAATCCGCATTAACATAGGCGCAATTCCGGTGTGCCAGTCATTGCAGTGCAGGATATCAAACCAGTAGTTTAGGTGCTTACAGGCATCTAAAGCTGCAGCTGAGAAGAAAGCAAATCTCTCTCCATTATCTGCATAAGCCTGGTTGTTGTCACCGTACATAGAGGTTCTGTCAAAGTACCTAGGACATTCAACTAACCAAACTTCAACTACTTTATTAAGATAGGTCTTTCTAATTGAATAGGGGATGCGAAGTTTTTCATCTGGATTGTTTTCATTCAAAACGCCATGTGCTATCACCTCAAGTTTATCGTAATCCTTGATGGTGGTATAGCATGGCATGACAACTCTGACATCATGACCTTCAGCCTGTAGCTGTAAAGGCAAAGCCTTGGCAACATCTGCAAGACCGCCTGATTTCATGATGCCTGCAACTTCTGATGATAATAACAAGATGTTCACAGGCAACCCCTTATTTTATGTGTTCTAGTCAAAACCTAAGCGCATGCCCTTAGGTACTACTATTATGCCATTTTTAGATATTGTGATCATAGACTTCTTCTCATTTTCAAGAAGCTTTTGATCTTTCTCTCTATCGTAGCCAATCTCAAAGCCCGGAGCAATCTCAACATGTCTGTCTAAGATCACATTCTTAATTTTTGCTCCCTTACCAATGATGTTATCACCGATAAGCACACTGCCTTCAACCATAGCGCCATCGCCTGCGGAACATCTAAAGCCTAGAACTGACTTATTGATAGTTGCACCGTTAATCTTGCAGCCTGCGGAAATTAAAGACATAGATACGTGTGACTCATTATCATCAGTATCGGTGAAGTCAGCAGGTGGTAGAGGAGGATAGAAGGTATGTAAAGGCCACTTCGGGTTCTGCAGATTGAACTTAGGCTTATTGCCTAATAAGTCCATATGAGCTTCCCAGTAGCTGTCGATGCTTCCTACATCACGCCAGTAAGCAAAGTCTTTCTCTCCTTCAATTTCGATTTCACTAAAGTCGTATACATAAACATTGCCTCGAGGGAACATCTTAGGAATGATATCTTTACCAAAGTCATGGCTTGAGTTCTTGTCTAGCTCGTCTTCAACTAGCTCATTGCATAAAACATCAGCTTTAAAGATATAGTTACCCATAGATACTAGTGAATAGCCGGGGTGATTTGGTAACTCTTTAGGATGAGCAGGTTTTTCCTCGAAGCCAATCATCTTATTGTTTTCATCAACTTCGATAACACCAAATTTACCTGCGCACTCACTTGATTTCATTCTGATAGCAGCCACAGTTAAATCTGCACCTATGTTCTTGTGATAGGTGAGCATATCACGGATATTCATCTTATAAATATGGTCTGAGCCGAAGATACATACATGATCTGGGAACTGTTCTTGTATAAAGGTTAAGTTTTGATAGATAGCATCAGCTGTACCCTGATACCACTCCTTTGATACACGCATCTGAGCTGGCAGTGAGTCAATGAAGGCTCCATAAATACCACTTACCTGCCAGCCTTTCTTTAAGTGCATCAACAAAGACTGTGATTTGTATTGAGTGATTACAAAGATCTTGATGATACCTGAGTTAACGAAGTTATTGAGCACGAAGTCAATTAGTCTGTAGCTTCCGCCAAAAGGAACCGCAGGTTTACTTCTGCATGAGGTTAAAGGCATAAGACGGGTACCTTCACCGCCGGCTAGGATCATAGCTAATGCTGCCATTTGAGAGACTCCTTATGAGATGTTTTGATTGTTATGTATTCTTAAGACATCATCTGATGTCATGAACCTATTTAATGAGTATAGAACAAGATTTTATCTTGGCCCTGAAAATGGGCTTCTATACAACAATATTGAGCATATCGTCTGTAAATTTTGTGGTAGAAAGCTAAAAAAATGAGTACTGCATTTGCTTTTTTATTAACTGATTACTCTTTAAAAGAAAGGAAAGTTCTTTGTAAAAATATTTGATAGAAAAAAGTTGAGGTAGCTATAATTTTTTAAAAGTTATTGTTATTAAGAATTATTCTTAATAAATAATGAGTATTTTGCATAATATAATGCCTTTTCGCAACTTAAGTCTTGGTGCTTTTGCGCTGATTTGCACAAATTGTGCACGTAATAAAATATTTGATAAAGATCAAATTTTGAGTTAGAAATAGTGTATCTTATTGAACAGGCAAGATAACCAGTTATTAGAGATGTCTAATACTGACAAACAGATTTCAAAATCAGAGAATTTTCATCTGAGGATAAAAAATGGAAAACAATAAAATCGTCTTTTTTGGTACCCACAGCTACGACAGACACGCGTTTACAGATATGAATGCTGACAAGAACTTTGGTTTTCAGCTAATCTATCACAGAAGTTTCCTTGATATTAACAATGCAGATGAAACTCACGGCGCTAAAGCTGTATGTATCTTCGTAAACGACAGAGCAGACAGAGCTGTATTACAGAAGTTAAAAGATAATGGTGTTGAGCTTTTAGCACTGCGTTGTGCTGGTTTTAACAACGTAGATTTACAGGCTGCTAAAGATTTAGGTATCAGAGTAGTAAGAGTACCAGCTTACTCTCCACATGCTATTGCTGAGCACGTAATGGCTTTAATCTTAACCTTAAACAGAAAGACTCACAGAGCATATTCACGTACCCGTGATGGTAACTTTGCTCTACACGGGTTAATGGGCTTTGATTTATACGGTAAGACTGCAGGTGTAGTAGGCACCGGTAAGATTGCTCGTGTGCTGATTGGCATCTTAAAAGGCTTTGGCATGAATGTAGTTGCTTATGATATTTATGAAGATCATGAGTACGAGAAAGCAGCTGGTATTAAGTATGTAACTATGGATGAGTTATATGCACAGTCAGATATTATTTCGTTAAACTGCCCATTAACTCCTCAGAACAGATATTTAATCAACAAAGACTCAATTGCTAAAATGAAAAAAGGCGTAATGATCATTAACACTGGTCGTGGTCCTTTAATCAATTCTGAAGATCTTGTAGATGGCTTAAAGTCAGGTCAGATTGGTGCTGCAGGTCTTGATGTTTATGAAGAAGAGCACGATTACTTCTATCAGGACAGATCAGATCACATCATCACCGATGATAACTTAAGCCGTTTAATGAGCTTGAACAATGTTCTAATTACCTCTCATCAGGCTTTCTTTACTAAAGAAGCAATGAACAACATTGTTAATACTACTCTACAGAATGTAACTGATTACTTTGCAGGTAACGAGCTTGTAAACGAAGTAAAGCCTCAGTAGTTTACATTCTTATCTGAATCAGAGGGTGCTGTAACTTACAGCACTTTCTGTTATCAGACTCTTCTCAACACATATATAATCCATCCTCAAATTCCCACTTTGTTAAATTAAAAAGGCTCTGTTCGTACAATCAGTTGGTATAATTATTTACGATAGATTTATGAGATAAAATAAAGCCAAACAGACTATATGACAATATTCACTAGCTGTTTGGCTTTTTTATAATTTCAAAAACTTGCTAATATTTATCTTTATGATAAATCTAATTAGAATTCTCAATTAACCATTGAGAAGCATATTCTTCATTCTTTTCAATTGCTAATTCAACCGCCCTGATTGCTACATTAATTAAGTTTTTTGAATCTTTTCTTAGTTTAAATGATTCTTGAACCTTTTGAGATATTTGATTTTGAATGTCATAATCAAGCATAGGAATTAATACCATTTCAATTTCTGGTAATCTCCAATGGTTAATAATCGAGCCCCCAGAATCTCTTTCTGCTTGTAACTGAACGATTTTAGAATTTAATACTAAAGCTAAGTAATCAGGCAATATCGTTGTTTTTTTTACACTTAAATGAAGCAAAGCTCCTGATGTTATGCAGTCCAAATCAGATTCTGCTTTATAAGCTATACCAATAGAACCATCTTTTGAAAATAAAATTGTATCTTTCCTCGGCTTTAATAAATTTTCATATTTTTTTCTATCTAAAAAAACATTACTATCAGTTAATCCAAATTTTGTTAAATTGCTAACTCTTAAAAAAGGAATTCCTTCATCTTTATATTCATCACTACCAGGTTCAATTGATTTTGTTATTGTTACTAATTCTTTAAGTTGTTTTCCATTCTTAATAATGTCAAATAGTTGAGTGTACTTGTCTTGGTAATATTCCGCATCAAGTCTATTTGATTCACCAAAAGATTCTGAAAATGACTTTACAGAATAATTTTTTGTGTTTTCTATATTAGTTATTCCTAATTCTTTATTTAGGATGTCTTCCGCTTGCTTATATGACAGAATACTTTGGTTTAAATAAGCTTCATGTAATTGTATTAAATTATGAATATTCTCACTCAACTTAGGAAATATAAGAATAGGAATTCTACAAAGATCATCTACGTTAATTTTAGGTTGTGCATTTCCACTTTTGCGCCTTAATACGAGTTTATTGGCATATTTAGCATTGAGGTAAGTTAAAATAAAAGATTTTTCTATATCAGAGTAACTAGACAATTTTATGCCAATATTATTTTCGCTAATATTACATTTACCTAAATCGCTTGATACTTTTGCGAAATAACCTATAGAATTACCAACTTTAGATAAGATTAAATCCCCTTCTTGAAGGGAAGAAGATTTTATCTTTTCATTATCTTTATTTGATATATACACAAGATCATTATCATTTATGTCAAATCCACCTTTTATGTTTTGAACTCGTATAAATGCAATATCTCCGCTAGAAAGATATGCGTCACCTTTTAGAGTTGATCCGAAAGGACCAGACACAATTGACGTTCTATCTAGATAAAAGTAATTTTTACTTAAAAGATCCTCTTCAATTGCTAAAGACTTCTTATTCTGAAACTCAGCATCTAGTCTAAAAGAATAGTTATTAAAGTTTTTTAAATCTTTAATTGCAATTTCACTACATTCAAGCCCATCTAACAGTTTCTGATATTTAATGGCGTCAAATGGGCAAGCTAAAAATTTACAAAGGATAATTTCTCCTTTTTAGCAAATTCAATAAAAGCCTCAACAATTCCATCTTGTGTCAATCCTTCATGATTAAAAAGATCGTGCTTTACTATCAAATGACCATGAGAATCTAATAAAGGTTTATCATCTTTTACAACGTAAATCTTATCGCCAGAATTGTCTTTAGAAGGCTCTTGCATTGTTGCAAAGAAAATATTGTAATCATCGACTTTCGGACAGAGCTCTTCATCCCATTTTTGAACAAATAGCACACTTGTTTTTGTACCAGTATGAGGTTTGAATACATTACCATGTAAGCCAACCACAGCAAGAATTCGGCATTTATCGGCTATGTAATCTCGAATATATTGATCTGAAGCGTTGTTAAATCTTCCTTGTGGTAAAACAATAGCCATTCTGCCACCTGGTTTTAAGAAATCTAAGTTTCTTTCTATAAAAAGAACATCTCTGCCCACATTTGAAGACTGCTTTATTTCTGCTTTGTAATAATTTCCATCATGTTTAAATATACAATCAGGATTATTCAAAGCATCTGAAAAAGATAAACTACTATCAATAATTGTTACGTTTTTTGCTGGATTCTTTTGTTTCTTGAATGAGACTTTTTTAGCTAACTCATATTTAGAAAGAATTTCTCCTTCTTTTATATCTCCAGCAAATGGAGGATTTCCCATAACAATATCAAATTTAAAATCTCTATTACTATTACTTTTACTGTCTTTACGAAGTTTCTTTAGTTTTTTCCAGCCTTCTGAATAGATATCTAACCAAGACTCTTCTTTTACCTTGTCATCCCAACGAGAAAAATCTAGTGTATTTAAATGTAATACATTGGTTTGACCATCACCAGCAATTAGATTTAAAGTTCTTCCAACTCTTACTGTCTTTTCATCAAAATCAATAGCAAATACATTATCTTTTACGTAATCCGTGCATTCTGCAGGCTTTTCTTCCGTTGTAAAAAGATGGCTTTTAATAATTCCTTTCTGTTTTAATATTTTTTCCCACACATAAAAAATTGTATGGACAGGGAAGCCACATGAACCACATGCTGTATCAATAATTTTTTCTTTAGAATTTGGATTAAGCATTTTTACACACATGTCAATCACATATCTAGGAGTAAAATATTGACCTTTTTCTCCCTTAGAAGTTTTACTTATTAGGTATTCAAATGCTTCATCAACAACTTCAAGATTGGAATTGAATAGTTTTACATCTTGTAAAGATGATAAACAGATAGCTAAGTGAGACGGTGTTAATTGGATTTTGTCATCACTTGCAAATACACCTTCCCATTTATCTTTTGCTTTATCAAATAAGGATTGGATCTTTTCTTTTAAATCTTCGTCTGTCTCACCATAATTTCTAAATTCAAGATAACGGTCTGCTTTACGACCACTCTCCATTTCATCATAAAGCTTTGTAAAGATGAGCTTAAATACTTCTTCAAAAACATCTACTCCAGCGTTAGCAAGAACTTCATCTTCCATTTCAAGAATTAAATTTTTTAAAGATTTTCGCTCGTTAACTAATTTATCTTTTTTTACTAAAGTTTCTATTGTCCATCGTTCAGTAAGAATATCTGTAAGTTTTTGTGAAGCTTTAGGAATAGAATTTATGTCTTCAAAATAATTAGGATCTTTGCGATGATAATATGAAATACTATCACCGTTAGTCCAAACTCCTATTGGAGCTCCAGTGGCATTACAATAGCTCTTTAATTGTTCTTTACCATCTTTTAGCTTAGGCTTTTTTACTTCTACAATTATGTAAGGACTATTAGCATGATTTTTGTCAAAAACAACTATATCTGCTCTTTTCTTTTCTCTTCCAAAAGTAATTTCTTGTTCAACTTGAATGTTATCAAGAGAATAACCATAATCGTGAACAAGCTTTATTAGCATTAATTGTCTAATAACTTCTTCAGGCTTTAATTCAATCTGTTTCTTTCTCTTATAGCAAGTTACATAAACTTTGTTTTTATTAGTATCATTAGTTATATTACTTTCTAATGCAGAAATTGTTTTTTCATCAAATTGAGTTAATTTGTAAGTTGATTCTTTTAAAAGAGCAGATAATACATTTGAAGACATTTACTGCACCTCCTTTATAAAAGAGAAGCAGTATTTACTATTACTAAATATAGAGAAGCGTTTTACCCCCCCCACCAACACTAACTTATTGATTTTCATATATAAACCTCTTTATACAGGGATTGCAGCTCTTTTGCTTACATCGTGAGATTTTTCAGAAAATCTGTTGGTAAACACGAAGTCTGCAAAGATCTGCTCTTTATCTTCTACTGAGTCTAAAGAATAATTCTTGATATTATTCCAAATCAGGTAATTGTTAAGATATTTAGTTGCAACTCCTCTAAAGTTGTAGATGATAAACATCTTTAGTATGGGGTGGTAACTGTTGATCTTGGCAATATTGAATGTTCCTTTAGAGCCTTTACCTGATTTAATCTGAACATAACTGTAAGTTATGTTCACTGGCAATCTTATTGTAAGCTGAATTTCTGTCTGTAACTAGAACAGAACTCTCAACTATTAACCTAGAGAAAACTTTTCTTAAGTCTTTAACTGTAGGTTTACCTAAATTGGTAATTACAGATTTTGAAAGACCGTTAAGATTGATTGCACAAGGTACACATACCTGCTCTGATGAAATACCACGAGTATGAGTGCACTTTCCTCAATGATGACTTTCTCTAGGTAAATTAAAATTTGATTTTTTATGATTTCCTTTGAAGCTTAAAGCAAAGAAGGTTTCATCAGCTTCGACAACGCCATCCAGTTTTACTTCATCGTGCATTGCTTGAAGAGAATCTATAATCTTATGTCTCCATTTAAAAGCTGTATCTGCATTGATATCACATTCCTTAGCACTCTTTCTGATACTCATTCCCTGCATCATGCAGTTAATGTATTTTCTCCATACTTTCTCTGAATAAGGTGATTTATAGAGAATAGTATTAGTTTTGGCTGTGAAAGTTTTATCGCAGTCTTTACATAAATATCTTTGGTCACCTTTATCAGATTTTCCAAATTTAACTATATGCTGAGATTTGCAATAAGCGCAATTACAGGTAGCTCTAGCCTTAGATTGTATTGTAGAATTTTCACCTTTTACTTTTCTTAAAAAGGCTTTCTTTTCAGATTCTGAAAGGTTATTGAAGATTTGAAATAATATATTAAGCTCTGTCATGTCATCGCCATAATTATTTTTATTAACCGTTTGAATCATAGAATAAAAATGATGCTTTATCAACTGCCTGTACGAACAGAGCAAAACATAAAAGCAAGATCGTCTGATCTTGCTTTTGAGTTGATAAGATGAACTTAATTACTTTTCTTCTAACCTTGCTTTATACACAATAAAGGTTGTGCTTGAAGATACAATCTGCACATAGTCAAAGTTCTCTAAAAGCACCTTTTCATAACCTAAATGCGCATTGGCAACTAAGTACATCACACCGTTCTTGGTTAAGTGATCTTTAGCCTCTATGATCATATTAACAGTAGGGGCTGTAGTGGTAGTTACGCCAACATGGAATGGTGGGTTTACGGCAATTAAATCAAATCTTTCAAGACCTGTCAGCATGTCAGATGCTTTAACCTTGATTGAATCACAGCCATTTAATTTAGCATTCTCTTTAGTAAGTTCAATGGCAGCAGCACTGACATCAGTTGAGGTTACGTTCTTAAAGCCTAGCTTTGAGAGCACTAAACCTACCACACCACAGCCACATCCAAGATCTAAAGCCGTTCCAAATGGAGTTAAATCTTTTAAGCACTCTATTAACATAGCAGTTCCCTTATCAAGTTTACCTTGAGAGAAAACAGCGCTGTCCTGATGCAGAGTAAGTGGAATGTTAATTGGATTTACTTTAATGTCCTGTGCACCTTTGTAGGTGTTAAAGTCATTTTCATAAATAGCTTTAAATAAAGTGCACTTTCTGGCTAAATCAACTTTCTTTACAAAACCTAGAGGTTTTAATAAAGAGTCAGCACTTTTAGCACCACCGTCATTAGATCCTGCGGTGTACACTAAAGCTTCTTTTTTTAATTTAGTTTTTAAAGTATTTAATAACTTTAAAGTCTGCTGCTTACTTTTTGAAAGTAATAGTAATAAGGTATCAGCTTCATTAGTATGAGTAAGAGCTGATTTGACATCAGCAAAGATTAACTTTACATGCTTGTACTCAATTATCTGAGGACAAGAGTCATCCATGCTTTTACCAATCATAGCTGCCATCTTTTTGCAGACAACAAAGTTGTCGACAATTACAGTAGCGCTGTGAGATCTTTTAACTAAAGAGAACACCATAGGATCGAGAATATCACCTGCAATGATGAGATCACGTCCTACAAACTCATCTTCATTACGTTGTAAAAGTTCAAATACTGGTGAATTTGCTGCCATTAGACTTTATTCCTGTATTTTAAAGCACGTGCTAATTCTACATATTTCTCAACACTGATGTTTTCAGCACGCAGAATCGGATCAAGACCAAAGCTGTTTAACTCCTCTTCTGTAAAGAACTTTGATAAAGAGTTACGGATGGTCTTACGACGAGCAGAGAAAGCTGTAGTTGTAATGTTATTTAAATAAGGTACTAATGATCTTTCTTCATCAGTTAAGTCCTTTGGCTTTAAACGTACCACAGCGGAGGTTACCTTAGGTGCTGGTCTGAATGCTGATGGTGGAACTATAAGCATTGGAATAACCTGCGCATGGAACTGAGTCATCACAGTTAAACGACCATAGTCTTTGGTGCTAGGTCCTGCAGCTAATCTTTCTACTACTTCCTTTTGTAACATAAAGTGCATATCAGTAATGCCTTTTTGTGACAGCAGGTGGAAGATAATAGGGGAGGTGATGTTGTAAGGTAAGTTACCAAAAACACGCAACTGACCTGCACCTTCTAACTCCTCAAAGTTAACCTTTAAAGCATCACCTTCAATAATGGTAAGTCCTTTTAAGAAAGGATCATGCTTTAAGATCTCCACAAGATCACGGTCTAACTCAATTGCAGTTAGTACTTTAGCTCTTTCTAAAACCGGTCTAGTTAAAGCTGCATGACCTGGTCCAATTTCAACTAAGTGTTCACCCTCTTTTGGATTGATGGCATCCACAATCTGAGAAATGATGTGATCATTAACTAAGAAGTTCTGTCCAAAGCGTTTTCTTGCTTTCATGTGTACTGGTGGTAAAGCCATATTATCTCCTGCTACGTAGTGCCATAGTATGAGCTAGTTCTACTGCTGCAAACAGAGAACCAGGATCTGCCTTGGTTGTACCTGCTAAATCTAGTGCAGTTCCATGATCGACAGAAGTTCTAATATAAGGAAGTCCTAAGGTAGTGTTGTAACCACAATCAAAACCTGCATATTTTAAAACAGGTAAACCCTGATCATGGTACATGGTTAAGAAGGCATCAGCCTTCTCAATATACTTTTGCTGGAACATGGTGTCAGCAGGCAGTGGTCCTATGATATTGATGCCCTGAGCTTTTAACTCTTCAAAGGTAGGAATTATAGTGTCTATCTCTTCCATACCCAGATGTCCATCTTCACCTGCGTGAGGATTTAAACCTGCGCTGATGATGCATGGTTTATCAATACCAAACTTGGTTTTAAGATCGTGATTTAAAATAGTTACGATCTCAACTAAAAGCTCTTTAGTGATGGCATCAGATACATCTTTTAAAGGCAGATGAGTAGTAGCAAGAGCTACATTGAATTTCTTGCAGCCTAACATCATTACTACTTTTTTAGTATGAGTCCTTTCCTGAAAGTACTCAGTGTGACCTGTAAAGTTAAGACCAGTGTCAGCAATCACAGCCTTACTGATAGGACCTGTAACTATACCAGAGAACTCACCTGATACTGATTTGTCTGAGGCAATATCAAGACAGTCTAAAACGTATTTAGCGTTTCTTTTATCAAGTTTTCCCGGAACTGAAGGTACAGCTAAAGGTACATCTAAAACACATAAGGTACCTTTTGTTTGAGGTACAAAATTGTCTTTAGAGTAATCAGTTATCTTTACAGACTCAGTGTGATTAGAATTAAAAAGAGCTATACGCTGTGCGATAAGCTCTTTAGATGCGATGATAACAAGCTGAGTATCTTTTAAGTCAAGTTTTGACAGATGATACATCAGCTCTGGACCGACACCTGAAGGCTCTCCAGGTGTCACTGCTAAACGATATGTCATTTAACCTCTAAATTATGGCCTATCTTTAGTTTAGAAGACGGCTGTTTTCTGAATATTGCTGGCTTCCCTGATCGTCATTTGTAGGCTTTAGAGTATTCTTGCCTTTATTGTCCTGATCAAGAGAAACACCAGAATTTACTAATTCAGGATCGATAACGTGGATGTAAGCCATCTCACGTAAAGATCTTTCCCATGAAGTTACAGCTTCATTGAATTCACGCTCAAAGATAATAGAGTTTGCTTTCTCTTTGAAAACTTCTAAAGAGTCTCTGTCAACTCTAGTATCTTTTAACAGAATTAAGTGCCAACCAAATGCTGATTTTACAGGCTGACTCATCTGACCTACATGTAACTGAGTTAAAGCTCTGGCAAAGTTTGGATCATAGATATCAGCTACAGCATAACCTAAATCACCACCTTTAATTGCTGAACCAGGATCTTCAGAGTACTGCTTGGCAGCCTGTGCAAAAGTAATGGTACCCTTGTTAATCTCAGATGCGATATCCTTTAACTTGGCAACAGCTGCCTCATCTGAATAAATGATGGAGGTCTTAATTAAGATATGAGCTGCATCATAGGTCTTAATAGGAGTTACAGCTGAATGTGAAACATCATAAAGTTTAATGATGTGCATACCAATTGATGATCTGAATGGTCCAATTACATCACCAGGTTTTGCATTTAAGATAGCAGGTAAGAATGGTAATGGAATTGCTGTCTCTGGTATATATCCAATATCAGCACTTTGCTCTGAGGTAGCGTATTTTGCAGCAACTTCAGCTACATTAGCACCATTTTTAATTGCATTTAAAGCCTGACGGGCTTCACTTTGAACTCTGTTGTACTCAGCTTCATTTGGAGCAGATGAGAGTGGAATTACAACCTGAGCGATATGGTACATAGGTTCAACACTGCCACGCTGTTTTAAAGCTTTAGCTAAAGTGTTGACTTCAACAGGGGAGATATGAATTCTCTGACGAACACTTGAACGACGGATTTCGTTGATTAAGTAATCCTCTTTAAATTTCTCACGAGCCTGAGCTTCAGTTAGATTTGGGCCATAACTCTTTAGAATTTTATCGGTTGTAGTGTTGTTACGTAAGGCTGCTGACTCTAAAGTTGAGTCTAACTGCATGTCAGTTACCTCAGCGCCATTTGTCTGAGCAATTTGTAAAATCAGCTCTCTGGTGATAAGTGACTGTAAAGCCTGACGGCGTGCGGTAATTTCATCTACTTTAGCACCAGTTGCTGCATATTTAGAGAGTAGCTTTTGAGTATGAGTATTTAACTCACTCTCTAAAATAATTCCGTTGTTAACGACAGCTGCAGTTGAATCTAAAACCTGTTCTTCTGCATAGGCGTTGCCAAATAAGGCTAGTAAAACAGTACTTAAAGATGCTAACTTGCCTAGTTTCTGGCCAAGATTGTTATGTAATTTCATTTAATGTACCTTATTCTGTCTGTGTTAATCTCTGTTAAGTTATAACCTTTTAATTTCTTTTATATAGTAATTGCTAATCTTTAGCAATTACTTAGACTCAGTAAGTTTTACTGTGTCTTAATTTCTTTATACAGCACGTATTGATTTAGATTCAATACGCTGCATAAAGTTCAAATTTATCTGTTCAAGTTAGTAGGATCCAGTGATGGCAGATAGTGGGTACCAGTACCATTAGGATCGGTAATACCTCTTACGTTGATAGCGAAGAGATCTTTTAGCTCAAACTGTACGCCGATAAGCTTTTCTGGAGTGTGCTGCATGTTTCTCCAGTCCATGTTCATATAGTTCTCATAGAGCAGGGTAACAGCATAACAGCAATCGTCATACTTTAGACCAAACTTTGTATCAATATTGTAGGATTGCTCAATATCTTTATATGAAGCAGCAAAAGCAGTCCATGATGATGAAATTGGTAATTTTACTTCAAGACCTAACTGCTTTAAGTCTACCTGTTTGTAGTTTTCTACATAGTAGTTACCGTCTTTATAGTAACGGTATGAAACACCTAGCATGTAACCTGTAGCAGGATCGGTGTAACGGGCAGAACCACTGTAGGTATAGAACTCATCACCGTCAGGATTATATTGAGCCTGAGCATGGATAGACATACCAGCAAAAGGCACGACATCAATTAAAGCTTCAAGAGGAGATCTAGGATTGGTACTTAGAGTATCAGTCTGACGCAGTTTCACTCTGTTATCAGAGAAGTTATATCCCTGAGCTAGGGCTGCACGGAAAACTTCACGGTCATGAGCATCAAGCAGGCGAGAGGTTAAACCAAAGGTTGCCATATTGATGTTGGCAATTCTGTCGATTCCTGCATAGCGATGAGGTGAGAACAGAGTGTAGTAGTCATCATAACGGTTAGTAGTATCGTAGAGTGCAATATTGCTCTGATCTTTATAAGGAATGTACTGATACTTAAACTCAGGCTCTAATGTCTGGGTGTGGTTCATGTCCAGTACTTTCTTTTCAAAGGTAGATTTAGCATGAACATCAGCTAAGTACAGAGCGCGAGTTACAGAATCTTTGTATTCATTAAATCCTAAACGAGACTTATATGAAGAGGTTACATACTCTAAATCAGACTGACTGTAATGAGTTAAAAAGCCGGTTAGTCCCATATCTACACTGGTGCCGTAACCTTCGTAGGCAAGATAGCGTACAGAAGGCTCAGCATGCAGACGATTCATAGATAATGTCATGTCATTTTTCATCTTATCTAATGAAAAATGTGTAGCTTCAGTCTTTAACTTAAAGTAGAAAGAACCGTATGAGTTATAGGTGTTAGCCTTTAACTGGGGCAACATGGCAAATGGTCTGTAAGTAGAAATATTAGAAGTAGAGAACATGTTCTGATACTTTCTTAATTCTAAAGACACATCATACAGATCCTGATCATAGCTTGCCTTAAAACTCTGCTGCAGACTTGAATCGGTGATAGCAGCGTTTTTCTGACTTACATCAGACAGATAGGTATAGTCGTCGTTACGAACTTTACTGTAGTCTAATCTGAAGTTTAAATCATTCTCTAAGAAAGATAAGGTCTGATAAATGTTAATAAACCAGCGACTGTAGTCATCGTTCTTTGGTGACCAGTGAGGATCGTTTGGTAAATAGGTAGCGTTAATCTCACCTGAAAGATTATCAAATGGTAAATATCTAAACTGTACGTCATAGATATTGCCACGCTTAGCATCATGACCTGGAGTTACAGTGGCATCATAGTTTGTAGCAAGGTTTAAATAGAAAGGTGCAGTGTAAGAAATACCTTCTCCAGATTTGTACTCTAAAGATACAGGCAGTAAACCAGAATGACGTTTATTAGTTAAAGGGATCTGAGCATAAGGTGTATAGAATACAGGTACCTTACCTAAAAAGAGTACATCATTCCAGGCATCACCAAAGTAGGCATCTTTTTCAGTTTTAAAAGTAGTTGAATAAAAATGCCATGATCTCTTGTCTACAGGACAGCCTGAGATGGTAGCTCCTTTATAAGTCTTAGAGCCTTTTTTGTTATCAATATTCATCTTGTCAGCAGTACCTGATATTACAGAGCCGTTTAAGATGAAAGCTGCATTTGTCAGGTTCATCTGCTTAGTATCAAGATTATGTACCATGTCCTCATCAGATGAGATTGTGTATTCAGGCTCATGAATTACAGCACTGCTTTTGGTGGTTAAGGTTCTCTCTTTACCATCATAGACTACGATATCTGAGTTTAAGATCTTGTCACCCTGAGTTACCTCAACATTGCCGGTGTAAGTTAAAATATGAGCTTTTTTGTCATTGAGCTTACCTGAAACTTTGTCAGCTGTTACTACGACAGGAGTCTTATCAGAATCAAATTTTTGTGGATATCTGTAAGATGGCACACCATAGAAGCAAGCCATATCTTTAGCACGAATAGGGAATGATGGAGAGTTTATCCAAGGCTTTTCATTTAATTTATTGATAAGCCTCATAGGGAAGGTTGCACTGTCTGCTGCACGAGGATTCTGCAAATATTTTGAAGAGGCCTCAGAACTCATGATCTCCATGGTGCGTTCTGAAAATGAACCTGTGATATTGGCTCTAGGCTTTAGGTTAGAAGCAATCCTGGTGGTTGTAACAGAGAACTCAGAAACAGAATTGTCTTTATCTGCTTTTTCAGATGAAGATGACTGTTTCTCGTTTTCAAGTGCAAAGGCATTAGTACTGATAGCTACGCTTACAGCTATAGCTAGAGTCGCCAAAGTAAACTGTTTCATCCCTTCGTTTTTCAAAATCTTATCCTGTAAGTTCAGTCTTTTCTGTCTTAATTGTTGCCTGTAAAAAAGAGTTATCTTTAACCTCTTAAGAAAATACTATTCTTTAGGAAAATTGTATTTTCGAAGATTAGGATCGTTTAAAAGCTCTCCATCCTCATCTTCATCTACAGGTCTGCCTTTAATCACACGCTCATCATTAGCCCATGCGCCTAAATCAATCAGTCTGCACTTTTCAGAGCAAAAAGGCCTGTATGGGTTAGATGCATCATATACAGTTTCATTTTTGCAGATAGGACATTTTACCTTTAGAGGCTGTCCTTCAATTTTTACAATTGCTTCACCACTGTCATGAGCGTCATGAACGACCTCATCATACAGCTCTGGAGAAAGTAAATCCTTTAGGCTCATTGCTGTAAGCTACTCTTGATATAAGCAATCTTAAATGGAACATCACCTACTTTTGACTCTTTGTCAAAAGGTAAGAATCTGATGTTTACTCGTGACTGGAAACCGCTGACTACAGGGTAACCTGCTACATTCTCATCATATTGAATGTTGATTAAGTCACAGGTATCAGCACTCTCCTGCATAAAGCCTGATTTTGCTACTCTATCAGAAAAGTTAGCACACAGTCTCCATAAGTAGAGAATGGTGTAAACAGGAATTCTGATACAGTCAAATTCGTGTAACCACTTGTCTACGCTCTGTTTTTTCTTCTCAATACTCTGAGAGAACCAGTAGGTAAACAGAGGAGTATCAAAGCAGTTGATACCACTTGGGGTTAAAAATCTTGGTTTGATAAGTTCGATAATAGGATCGTCTTTTAAGACAGTTCTCTGTCTTGTAAAAGAGTCTAAAGCTTTTTTAGCTTCAACAATCTTTTCACGCAATAATGCTACAAAGTCCTTATCACATTCAGGATCAGTAAGCCATCCCTTTAATCTACCGTCACATTTTTCAAGATCTTTTAATAATTCGATTTTGATGGCACTAGAACCATCCACAAGATCGATAAAATCAACGACTGCGCGTAATAGAAACATCACGTTCTGAATAGAACTAAGATCAGAACTTAGCTCAGCGTTTTTAAAAACCTGTTCTAATTTTAGGTATGTTCTAGCTCTTGGGCTTAATGGAAATTCGTAAATAAACATAACCTTATAAAGTACTCTAATGCATTAAATTTTGCTGTTTGCCAGCTGTTGGTATAGATTATGTAATTTTAACACGAGATCTCCCTTTTTATCTAAAGGAGAACTATCAGATTCAATTAAATCATGAGCTTTTTTTAATCTCGTTTCTCTGTCTACTTGTGAGGCAATCATCGAGAGTGCTAACTCTCTGTTGATGCTATCACGACTCATCAATCTTTCTAGCTGAAGTTTAGGCTCTACATCCACCACTAAAATTCTGTCTACCATATATTCAAGATGATGCTCAAAGAGCAGAGGAATACAGATAATGACATAAGGGGAAGTTTTTTCCTGTACCTGACGCACAGTTTCATCTTCAATTGCAGGAGCCATTAAAGCATTCAAGTCATTTAAGTTCTCAGGATGAGACTTATCAAAGGCAATTTGACGTAAGAGACGTCTGTCTAAACTACCGTCATCTTTGATGATGTTCTGTCCAAAGCGTTCAGACAGTTTTCCTAAAAGAGCAGAGCCTGGCATCACTACCTCACGGGCAATTACATCAGTATCAACAATAGGTACGTTCAGTTTTGCAAATAATGAGGCAATACCAGATTTACCACAGGCAATACCGCCTGTAAGACCTACTCGGTAAGGTGTTTTTTTATAAGACACTGATGAATTGTCACATGCTTTTATCTGGTCTTTTGTTAAAGACTGTTTTGAGGTTGACAATTCATTAGCATTTGATGGTGTTTTACAAGGCATAAATAAAACCAAAGAATTCAGTAGAGTACAGATGAATACAGATATTTTAGGGTATTTTCTTTATAAATTTGTGTAGAATAGAGCAATTAGTAGAAAAATCTTAAAATTTAATGATTGGGTACATTGTGAAAAATATAAAAAAGAGCCTAGGTGCGTTATTAGTATGTGCACTTCTATCAGGCTGTTCTTCAGATGAAGGTAATGCTGTAAAGACGTTATCACCAGGTGGTCTTACCATCAATGATAAGGCTATCTATTTAAGAGGCGAAATGAATGACTATGAGGCATCTGAGACCTATCGTTTAAGAAAAGACGGTCACGGCTACTGCACTCTGGCAACATTACGTTCTGACTGGGCTCCTTATAAGTTCAAGTTTGCTGATGAGAACTGGTCAAAGGGTACCAACTTTGGCTTTTTAACTCCACCTGGTGTTCTAAGAGACGGTGCTCGCTCTTTGGAATTAAATCCAAATTCTAAGTTTGAAGAAATCAGTTACTATCCTAAAAAAGACGGCGTCTATCGTTTCTGTCTTATTCCAAAGAATGACAGATATTATGTAACTGTAACTAAGAGCTCTAAAAAAGAGCTCCCTTCAATGGCTCAGTTAATTGATATGTCACGCAGTGACTTTGAATAGGCTCTTATTAAGTATCCTTACTAGAAAAATGTTTGAAACTGTAAATACAAACAAAAGATCAAACTAAAAGATAGTTGAAAGGTAAGGCTAGTAAGAGAGATACAAAAGAGAATAAAACAGTAAGAACTTAGACTTTGATATAACCGTGTACCACACGGTTATATCAAAAGATCAAATAAAGCCATTCTATTTCTTTTCATCAAACCTAAAGCAAAAGTAAAGAAAGTAAAACCGCATTTAAGTGAAATTGAAGAGAGCTTTAAGGATAAAACATGGATAAAAGAGCCTCAGAACTAATAGTCAATTTTCATGACTATCTGTTACTTGAAAATGGTCTGTCTGTGCTTTCAATTAAAGCTTACTGTGCTGATGTCGAAAGATTTTTAAACTTCATTGATAAGATTTTTTCTGTAAAAGATGAGCATTTTACACAGGCTCATATCGAAGCTTTCCTAAAAGAGAATATCGATCATGAGGCAAGTTCTAATGCCAGATTTCTCTGTTCATTAAGAGCATTTACAAACTTTTTAAAAAAAGAAAAATTAATTGATAACGATCCTTGTGTACGTATTGAGAATCCCAAGCTTATAAGAAACATTCCTCATGTCATGTCAGAAGGTTGTGTTGCAGCTTTTTTAGATGCCCCTGATCTTAATACTCATACAGGATTAAGAGATAAAGCTATGCTCGAGACTGTCTATGCAACAGGTCTTAGAATCAGTGAGCTTATCTCATTGAAGTTTGATAATGTCTTTTTTCAGGATGGCTTTGTCATGGTAAGAGGTAAAGGTGACAAAGAAAGAATTGTGCCTTTATGCAATGATGCCATTTACTGGATTGAGCTTTATATAAATACCAAGAGAAAAGAAAAAGATCCTCAAAGAAAATGCCCATTTATCTTTTTATCAGGTAAGGGAATTGATTCTATGTCAAGAATTGCCTTCTGGTATCGTATTAAAGTTTATGGAAAACAGTTAGGCTTAACTGACAGTTTCTCTCCACACTCATTCCGTCATGCTTTTGCAACTCATCTTCTAAATCATGATGCGGATTTGCGTTCAGTGCAGATGCTCCTAGGTCATTCATCACTTACAACCACCCAAATCTATACCCATGTTGCAACCGAGCGTATGCATCAGGTCTACAATAAAGCTCACCCAAGATCATAGTACCAACACTAACTTATAAGGCTTAGTTAACCCTGTCAAATGAGAGCTGTGTTAATGATAGTTAACATACTGATGTGTATAATAGAGTCAGCTCATGATTTTAAGAACATTCTTAATAAGAACATTCTAAAAACGAGCAGAGTTTGATTAAGCATAAGTGCTTTAGATAAGCTTTTGTAAATTCTAAGTCTAGGTAATATGCAGCTTTCATACAGAAAACTTTTCACAGATGCTAATAGCGTTGAGTACTCAGTAATTAAAACTACGGGTACCAGATGCCTGTGCCTGCAAGGGGATAGAAAAGTTCTACCAAGAATTAAAAAAGCTTATAAGAGTGCTCAGTTCTTTTATAAAGCAACTCCTGACAACATCTTTGAACCAATTTCGATTAACGAAAATATCGAAGGTAATTTAGTAAATGCTCTTTTTACCTACAAAGATGCAGGCTTTTTAAAAGACTTTTTATCTGTAGTACCACCTGAATGGCAGTACGCAACCGGTAAAAAAATAGGCAGAATTTTAAAAGATCTGCACTCTGTTCCTTTGACTCAAGCTCAGACAGAAAAAGCAAATCAAAGACACTCTTCCTATATGGAAAAGATAGCATTGTATGTAGCAGAGCTGCCTCATTTAAAAAATGACAGAATCGCCATGGATGCAATCTCTACTCGCTATGACTATTTCTCTATCTTTAGACCGGTGATGAGATATGGATCTTTAAAGTACCAGAAGATCATGACCACTCATGACGGTACTATCTTAATGTTACCTTCATATTCATATGGACCAGGTTGCATGTGTGAGGATTTTGCATCATTAGAATTTGAAAACGCAGGTTTATATCCAGTGCTGTGCGCAGGCGTGATTGATGGTTATTTCTCATCGGTAGTCCCTGTAAAATTCTGGATGCACTTTGCCTTATACTGTGCGCTTTATTCGCTGTGGAAATGTGCTTTAAAGGCAAAAGAGAGTAAAGATATGTATCTTAAGATGCAGTTAAATTCAGACAGAATAAGAGAAGACTTTGATAACTTTAAAAAGCCAATACCAACCTGGTATTCAAATCAAGAACTTTTAAAGATCAAAGAAAAGGCTATTAAGCTTGCACTTTAATTTAAATCAAAGCTAGCTTAAAACTCATAAGTTAATACGTCCTAAAGTTGCATTAGGACGATTATATTTAAGTTTTACTATTTTACTATTTAGAGTATTCTTCAATAGTACAAGAGTGTTGCTTGGTTTTAGAGTCGTAGTTAATGCCGATTAAAAGAATATTATCGGTGTACTCTTTTACTCTTGAAACATAGTCTCGCTCTTTTATCTGCTCTAGTGCAACCTTAGCACTTGCATCCTTTTTAAGTTCAATGATTAAGGCCGGCTTTCCGTTTTTTGAAACTTTTTTTGGTAAATAGACGATATCAGCAAAGTCTTTTCCTGTTGGAAACTCATTTAATGGGGCTAAGTAATCTTTCTCTGCTGCAAGATATGCCATTAAGACCACATAGCGTAAGGCGCTTTCACTGTTATATTCAAGAACAGGTACTTTGTCTTCATGAACTTTAGCTAAAAGATTGGCAACTGTTTCTGTGTCTTTGTTTTCTGTAGCCACCACTACTTGTTCAGAGAGCTTTAAAGCGCTCTCATATTGAGGCCAGTGATTATCTCTTACAGAATGTAAAAGCTCTCTGCGGGTTTCTTCATTAGGGACATAGATAGTTGAATCCTCATCGTTATAGCCCAAGTAGCCTAAATGCACTAAATAAACGTAGATAGAATCTTTGTTTGGAAAATTTTTCTCTGCGGTATTAAAACTTTCAATATCATAAATTCTAATTGAGGTTCCTGAGCAGAGCTTAATGATATCGTCTTTTAGACCTTCAAAATTAAGATTGATTGCTTCTTTTACAATGTCATATGCTGCTGTTGCAGACCAGTAGCTTTTGTAAGTTCCATGATTGATAAGCTCAATGATTGAATTTGGATTATAGAGTTCATATTCACCGACTTTATATCCGTCGTACCAGAATTTTGTAGTTTCAAAATCTAGTTTGTACCTTTCACACAGAGTCTTAACTTCGTCTTCTGTAAAGCCATAGTACTTAGCGAACTTACCTGGATTTAAGATGGTATATTCGCTAAAGTTATTTAGCGCTGACTGAGTGTTGTATCTTGCAATAGGTAAAATTCCTGTCATATAAACTAATTCAACAAAACGCTCTCCTGCTCCTTTAAACAAAGCTCTTAAAAGGTCAATAAATTTTTTGTGTAGTTGTAAGTTGTTTGGGTATTCTCTAAAGACAAAATCCCATTCGTCAATGATAAAAATAAATCGCCTTTTTAAGCAACGAATAGCTTCAGGCAATAAATATCTATTATCTTTGTCAAAGTTGTCTTTATAGGTTTCTTTCAATTCAGAAACAACATCTGTATTTAAATTCTCAAGATACTTATTTCCATTTTCTTCGTTATCAGCAAATTCGGTCATATCAAGGTAGATAACGTCATGCTGATTTAAGTGCCTTTCAAAATCTGAGGTTGAGGCAATTTTTAGATCAGAGAATAGAGCCTTTGAATCACAGCCTCTTGAATAATAAGCATTAAGCATCTTGACCGTAACACTCTTTCCAAAACGTCTTGGTCGTGTCACACACATAAAACGCCTTGATTTGTTAATAAACTTGTTGGTTAATGATATAAGATCAGACTTATCTACGTATTCATCATCAAATTCCATTTGAAAACTAGCGTTATCAACATTAACGTGCATAAATTTCTCTCTTGAATTATCAAGTTTCTTCATTAGATTACATCTCCATTATACAAGTAAAAAAGTGAAGAGACCTATCCTCTCATGCCTTTTGAAAACACCTGCTTAAATACTTGCAAAAAATGCAATTATTAAAGCAAACTTTTATAAAAATCTTGAATAAATGGCTTATATAATGGAATTATAAAAAAGAAAAATATTTGAGTCTGGTCAAGCAATTAAGCTTTAATCTTAAATAAGTCAAAATTTGACTTAAAAAATGAATATAATTGACTTAAACAATATTATTGATAAGAGGCTTGTATGAGTAAAAAAATAGGCTCTGAAAAACACAGTGTTGAGGTCGATAAAGGCTGCTTTAATGAGCCTCAGTTACCCTTAATCCAAAGCTCTAGTGAAAAGAAATACAATGTCAAATTCGACAATGACGATTTGAATTTACTAAATGCTCTGCAAGATCACTATGGCATCAAGAATAAGTCTGATCTTATAGAACTTATCTTATGTACCTATCTTAAAAAATCTCTTCATGAAGAAGGTGTCGCAGCTGACGTAGCCTTAGCTATTGGTCTTATAGCTGATGCTTATGCTAAAAGGGGAGAGTTGTCATCAAACGTATCTTCATGGACAGATGAGGTAGCATCTGTTCCTTACTTTGTTTCATCAGTACTAACCTATGGACCTAGTGGTAAAAAGACAGGATCTCAGCATGAAGGTGTTGCCCATTCAGACAGCTATCTGCAGGTGGGGGTAAAACTGCTGCAGTTTTGTGAGCGCGAGGATCTTATCTCCTCATCTCAATACAAGATGCTTTTTAAGAGTCTTGAAAAGTGGAATCTTTTGACAAAGTATCAAAGAAAGAATGAAGGTAAAAGTGAGTAACGAAAGGTGCATAAAGCTTTTGCAAAATCTTGATAGAGAAAGTGTAGAGACAGTAAAGATACAACCTTAGGTGTCCCATATTTTCAGAATTACAAAGAGTTATTTTGAGTGCTGTTTCCGCCTAAGTGGCAGTAAACACGCCTAGACAGTAAGGCATATTAGAAGGTATCAAATGAGCATTATTCAGGATATTCAAAACAGAGCTTTAGATGAAGGCAGAATTAAAGCTGAGAATGTAAACAGCTATAAAGTTTTAAGTGTAAGACCAAGTGCCCAATTATCAGCTTTAGTTGAGGTATTAGCTTTTTTAGATGGTAAATCCCCATCAGAGTTTATCTGTTCAATTTTTTCAAAAGCACTTCATGACTTTACTTTAATGTCAAAAGATCATGTAGAACCACTGCAAAAAAGTGTAGCTCAAAGTTTAAAGAACTCACCTAAACACCTCTTTAAACAAGAAAGTGCTATTGGCATGTTAGAAGAAGAAGGAGTAGTTACTGTTAAGTCAAACGATAACAATGATCCTATTGATGGTTCATTAAGATTGTTAAAGCATGGATTTAATGATAGTATGCTTAAACAGTAAAAGTTTGGTTGAAGTTCAAGTATTGAAAGAGAAGTGCTAGTGACTTATTTTGCAATAGATAATAATACTTAGGATCCACTATATTTGAGGCTTAGAGCATAGTTGTGGGTAAAACTAAGCCTCTGAATAATAAATATACCTAACCTTTAAGTTCCGATATACACATAATCAGAATCTCCGATTCTTGTCTCATCGAATCCCATATCAGGACCAAATCCATCATCGCTGTAGTCGCTGTGTAGTTTGATACACTTAGTAACTTGCTGATTAATTTTTTTTGTCTTTTTTTTATTTAAGCTTTCTTGGTATTCGTCCATTATTGCTTCTTCGATTTCATTTATTTCTTCTTCTAGATCATCAACCTTTGATTGGAGTATCTGTTGTTTTTCTTTTAGATAAAAGATTACGTCATACCCTAGACTTTGAAGTTCTTTATAATCTGTAACACCAGTTTTGTGCATTAAAGCTTCGATATCATATATGTGCTTCATTCTTTTACTCCTTGAGTCGTGCTCTAAGAAAAGGATTTACCCATTCAGAACTCCAGTTAAGAGGGTCACTGTTTAAGTACAGCAACTGCATCTCTTCAGCGTATGCATTTGCAATTGAGTCATCTTTAATTAATACTGCATTTTCAAGAGAATGAAGGGATAATTGCGTTAGGTTTAAAGATCCTGTCCATACAGCTTTTGGAAAATATAAATCACCTTCTTTCTTCAGAAAAGTAAGAAATTTATTATGCATTCTTGGAGTCATATACATTTTGTCTTTGTTGTAGATTCCGTAACATAGAATAGGAGGAAGATTTTTATACTTTTCACTTATGTCCTGAAAAAATGGACCTGTGGCAATCTTGGTAGCATCAAATTTATTAAAACTCGAATACAGTTTTTTTAATGTTAATTTATCGTTGGTACTCAAATTTGATTTCATATCTGGACGCAAAAAATCTTCTTTTTGAATAACCAATAGACTTTTTTTCTTTGAAAGTTCTTCAAGAATTTCATAGTCTGTAATCCAAGCTACAGCCCCAAGTATCATGTCATATTTTTTTATTGACTCTATAAGATGTCTTTTTAGATCTCTAAAAAAAACGGTAACATTTCCTGACGTAGTTTTGTTATCTACTTTTTGAAAATTGTTGAGATTTATTCCGCTAGGATTTATTTTATATTCAGAATTCATTTTGATATTTTATCTAAAAGGGTAAATCATCATCAGATGAATCTGAAAAATTAGATTTAGGTCCATATAGGTTAGGTTCGTAGTTTTTTTTACTACCAGAAGCTACGGATGAGCATTCATCAATGATAGACTGAATATCTTCAATTTTAGATAAAATCTTTTCTTGCTTTCTTTTTAAATATGAGAGAACGTCATACCCTTTTTTTTGTAATTCAACATAGTTAGTTTCGCCCGTTATATGCATAACTTCTTCTAAATCATCAATATATTTCATTTTTTTTGCTTAATTAAAATGTCCGTAACTTAGCGTCTGAGTTACTTAAAAAGTAAATGTACAACTAGCATCTTGTATGTTTAAATAAAATCCTGTGTCTTGATATTTTGCCTTTTGGTGGTAAACAAGGTATCAATCAGTGATTATATGCAAAATTAAATATTTCGAAAAGAAATTGTTGATTCTTTGACGAATTCTGTGCCATTCTTATAACCTTTCGAGTCGCATAGATTTCTCTCTCTTAAGTAAAAAATTAAGTCTTTTTTTAAGATGTTACATCCAGGAGCTAAGCATACTGACTTTATTTGCAAGAAATTTGTGAAATCTAGTTCTGCATAAGAAATTAGAGTATTACCCTTAAATCTGTCTTGCGTAACTGCGTTTAAGCTCTTTAGGTCGTCTTTAGACAGTATTAATCTAATTTCATTCTCATATTCATAAGCTTTACATTTGAATTGAAGATAGATGTTTTGTAGGTATATTCCTAACCAGTTGTCCACTTGATTTTGCAATTGACTAAGAAGAGTCGGTGAATTATCAATGTCTTCAAAAGGGGTATTCATTTGTTCTCTAATGATTTGTTTTTCGTCAGGGAAAAAACTCATAATATTGCGTGCAATATTATTTAAGCGAGCCTCTAACTCTGAAATATCATATTTTACAGTTTTGAATTTTTCTAATTGCTTATCGTTTCTTTCAAATTCAATACATAATCCTTTATTCCCTGTATACATGCTCCATAAAGGTAAGTAATCATAATTTTTTGAAAAACAGCAAACATATTTGTGCTCTAAATTTGCATCAAAATTAGACTTCCATTCTTTAAAAGAATCCTTTAAATATCTATTGTTTTTAAATTGTTTCCGAATTTGTCTAGATATGTTGTTAAATCCATAACTTACCTCTCTAGGATCATTAAAAAATTTACTGTTGGTCAGCCATAATTTTTTATTATTAATTATTCCTTGAAATGCATCTATGTTAGTGTAGTGGTATAAGATTTTTGGAATTTCATGTTGTTTTGATAAAGAATCTGTGTAATTTTCTAAACACTCATCGTTTGATGAAATATATTGCAGATTTTTAAAATAATCTTCCATGGTTTTACCTACAAAATATACAGATTAGAGAGTAGTAATAGTTACTCGTGAGTCTCGTTCAATTAAACATAGTTCTTTTTGACCAATTTATTAAGTTGTTCTTAATAGAGAAATTTAACTAAAATTTTTGCAGTTAGCATACATATTGATTATAAGATTCATACCCCATAAAGTTCTATTCATCTAGAATACACCATGTTGGTTATATTATTTATGATTTAGCTTAGCAAATATTGTCAAAGTGTAGATACGTCGATTATAATTTATAACCAAAATATAAGCTAATGTACTTATGTTATCGGAAATAATGTCTTAGGAAAAGACTAATGAAACAGTCTCTTTAACCTTTGAGATGCCTGATGCTCAGCATGAAGAAGCTTATCTTTAAAGGTTACTTTCTCTTTAACCTGAATCTCACCTAAGATCTCATTTAGAATGTAATGCTCTAACTCCTCGTTATTAAAGAGCACAGGGGAGTAGTGATTAGGAGCATAATCAACACACATATTAAAACGTACAATCCCATCAGAGCAGTCAGGCTCTTTTGAATGGATATGTCCATGGATTACGGTATTGCAGTTATTCTCTTCAAAGATCTCCTTAAACTCAGCTTCTCTTTTTGAATCAGGCTCAGATAGAGGATAGTGACAGATAAAGATATTCTCAAAAAGAATGTAATCTATGATCTTTTCAAAACCGCAGCTTAAAAAGAACTTATCGGTAATGGTATCGTGGTTACCGCGTAGCATGAGCTTTCTGCCTTTAAGCTTATGACAGTACTCAGAAATATGAGGTTTAAATTCAGACTTTAAGAAAGCTATATCACCTAAAAAGACTACGATGTCGTCATCGGTGATGACGTCATTGTAGTTTTTTAGCATTAGATCTTCACACTGCTGTAAGCCTTCATCTGAAAACTCAAACTGAGGACGAGCATACTTAATTATGTTCTTATGACATAAATGAAGATCTGAGGTGAAATAGAGCATGGTTGCCTGCCTTAAAACAAAAGTGTTAATACATTATTTGATGAAAAAGCATCAGATAATGTAAAAGGTGGTGTAACGTAAACTAAAAGTTAAAGTCTTTCTTTAAAATGAATGAGTAAAACTTCATAACACTCAAATGACAGACTTTGACTTTTAGCTTTAAAAAGTTGTTAGCTTAAAGCTAAGCTTTAAAACAGCTTAAGTTTCAGCACTTATTGCAAGCAGAAAGTACAAATTAGGGTAACTTACTGAACACTAAAACAAAAACGGACCTTAACGGTCCGCTTTAGTTTAAGAGAAAAGATTATTTCTTTTGCTCTTTAGCAGCTTCGAGTTTCTGCTCAAGGTAGTGAATGCTTGCACCGCCCTTGATTTCAACAGGATCAGTTAACAGATCCTTGTGTAGAGGAACGTTGGTCTTAATACCGTTAAGTACTAATTCATCTAAAGCCTCTAAACCGCGCAGACGAGCCAACTCACGGTCATCATCGTAAACAATTAACTTGCCTACTAATGAATCATAGTGAGGTGGAACCTTGTAGCCCTGATATACATGGCTGTCCCAACGTACGCCTGGACCACCCGGTACATGCAGATACTTTATCTCACCAGGAGATGGCATAAAGGTAGCAGGATCTTCAGCATTGATACGGAACTCAAATGCGTGTCCACGTAACTTGATGTCTGACTGCTTGATTGACAGTGGGTTGCCAGCGCAAACTGAAATCATTTCACGAACGATATCAACGCCAGTGATCATTTCAGTAATAGGGTGCTCAACCTGAACACGGGTGTTCATTTCGATGAAGTAGAACTCACCGTTCTCATATAGGAACTCGAAAGTGCCTGCACCACGGTAGCCAATATCAATACATGCCTGAGCACAACGTGAACCGATAGTCTCACGCTGCTTCTCTGAAATGAATGGAGCTGGAGCTTCCTCCAGAACCTTCTGGTTACGACGCTGCATTGAGCAGTCACGTTCACCTAGGTATACAGCATGACCCTGACCGTCAGATAAAACCTGGAACTCAATATGGCGAGGGTTCTCTAAGAACTTCTCCATATATACAGCAGGGTTGTTAAAGAACATGTCAGCTTCACGGCGTGTTAGAGCGATTGAATCCTCTAACTCAGCGTCAGATCTTACAACACGCATACCACGACCGCCGCCACCACCAGCTGCTTTGATGATGATTGGGTAACCAATCTGGTTAGCTAAACGTTTGTTCTCTTCAAAATCTTCACCTAAAGCACCGGCAGAACCTGGAACGCATGGAACGCCTGCTTTCTGCATAGCCTTTTTAGCTGAAACTTTATCACCCATTAAACGAATGGTATCAGCAGTAGGTCCAATGAAGATAAAGCCTGACTTTTCAACCATCTCAGCAAAGTCAGCATTCTCTGATAAGAATCCATAACCTGGGTGGATAGCATTAGCGCCTGTAGCCTCAGCTGCAGCGATGATTGATGGAATATTTAGATATGAGTCTTTAGGAGCTGCAGGTCCTATGCACACAGCCTCATCAGCTAATTTTACATGCAATAAATCGCGGTCAGCAGTTGAATGTACTGCAACGGTCTTTAAACCTAACTGACGGCACGCTCTTAAAATACGTAAAGCAATTTCACCGCGGTTTGCAATCAGAACTTTTTCAAGTTTCATATTTATGGGTTACCCCTTATATTATTCAAACTCGAATAATGGCTGATCAAACTCAACGGTAGAACCGTTCTCAACCAAAATTTTCTTAATAACACCTGATCTGTCAGCCTGAATCTGGTTCATCATCTTCATAGCTTCGATAATGCACAGGGTATCGCCTTCTTTTACTGAAGTGCCTTCTTCCACGAAAGGAGCTGCAGTAGGGCTTGCTGAACGATAGAAAGTACCAACCATTGGTGACTTCATAAGTTTAGCTGCATCAGGAGCTGCAGGTGCTGATGGAGCTGCTGCAGGAGCAGTAGCAGCTGGAGCTGCAGGTGCTGCTACAGGAGCAGGAGCTGCTACAGGAGCTGCAATTACGGTCTGAACTGACTGAGCTACAGCCTTTTCACGGGTAATCTTAAGCTCTTCTTCGCCTTGCTTTAAGTTGATCTCAGATACATCTGACTTAGATACAATTTCGATAAGCTTAGCTATCTTATGAATATCAATTTGCATGAAAAATATCCTATTTAGTTGATTCTAATCTTAATGCTTACGGTCTAAGAAACGAACAGCGCCTCTTAGAGCAAACTCATAACCATCAAGTCCGAAACCTACAATGACACCAACAGCCACATCTGAAAGAAATGAATGATGTCTAAATTCCTCTCGTTTGTGAACATTGGAAATGTGAATCTCATAGAATGGCATATCAATACCTGCAAGCGCATCACGAATAGCTACACTAGTATGGGTATAGGCACCTGCGTTTAATAGTATGAAATCTACTTTGTTGCGGGAATTTTGGATCTTGTCGACGATATCGCCTTCATGATTAGACTGGTAGCATTCAATATCAACATTAAGTTCATCTGCTACCTTTTTGAGCATATTTTCAAGATCTTTTATGGTTTCATGACCATAGATCTCAGGCTCACGGGTACCAAGAAGGTTAAGGTTTGGACCATTAACCACTAATATTGAATATTTAGCCAAAATCTAACTCCAAAAAACTGAATTGGCGCATTTTATCATTTTTATAGTAAAGTGGCGCAAATTTTCTTAAAAAGTCGGTATTTTTTATAAAATTTGACCTTTTTCACCTTAAATTACTCACTACAGAGAACTAATAAAAGGCTCACTTACTGAATGTAATTTGTGTTTTTTTATTTGGCAAATTTAAGATACGAAAACTTGTAAAAACTATGATGTACAACACAAAAAAATGTTAGAATGTTCACACAGTTTTTTCTTTCATTTTAAGGTGCCTGTTGAAAGGTGCCTAACCTTAATAACTACTGAGGAACACTCCATGAGCTTCATTAACAAAGCCAAGTCAATCGCAGAATATGATCCAGAGCTATGGACCGCAATGAGCGGCGAATGCCAGAGACAGGAAGATCATATCGAACTTATCGCATCAGAGAACTATGCTTCTAAGTGTGTAATGGAAGCACAGGGCTCACAGCTAACTAACAAGTATGCTGAAGGTTATCCTGGAAAGCGTTACTACGGCGGTTGCGAATACGTTGATGTTGTGGAGCAGTTAGCAATCGACAGAGCATGCAAGCTATTCCACTGCGATTATGCTAATGTTCAGCCTCATGCTGGTTCTCAGGCAAACAATGCTGTATATCAGGCATTGTGCAAACCAGGTGACACCGTAATGGGCTTATCACTAGCTTCAGGCGGTCACTTAACTCACGGTTGCCCTGTAAACTTCTCAGGTAAAATCTACCATGCTGTAGGTTACGAAGTTAACGAGAAGGGTGAGTTAGATTATGATGCAATCCGCAAGGAAGCATTAGAGTGCAAGCCAAAGATGATCATCGGCGGTTTCTCAGCTTACTCAGGCATCGTTGACTGGAAGAAACTTCGTGAAATCGCAGACGAAGTTGGTGCTTACTTATTAGTTGATATGGCTCATGTTGCAGGTCTAGTAGCCGCTGGCGTTTACCCAAGCCCAATTGAGTATGCTCACGTTGTAACCTCAACTGCTCACAAGTCATTAGGTGGTCCACGTTCAGGCTTTATCTTATCAAACTGCCACGACGAAGCTATCTACAAGAAATTAAATTCAGCTATCTTCCCAGGTACTCAGGGTGGTCCTCTAGAGCACGTTATCGCTGCTAAGGCTATCGTATTCAAAGAGGCTATGGAGCCATGGTATGTTGAGTACCAGAAGCAGGTTGTAGCTAACGCTAAGTTATTAGCGCAAGAAGTTATGAAGCGTGGTTACAAAGTTGTAGCAGGTGGTACCCACAACCACTTATTCTTAATGGACTTCATCGGCTTAGAGATGACCGGTAAAGATGCTGAAGCTGCTTTAGGTAAGGCATTCATTACTGTTAACAAGAACACCGTTCCTGGTGAGCCACGTTCTCCATTTATCACCTCTGGTATCCGTGTTGGTACTCCAGCATGTACCCGTCGTGGTTTCAAAGAAGCAGAGATCAAAGAGTTAGCTTCAATCATGTGTGATGTTCTAGACAACTATCAGAATGATGAAGTTATCTTAAAGTGCCGTGAGCGTGTTAAGGCTCTATGCGCTAAATTCCCTGTATACAAAGACTAATAGTCTCAAGATAGGAAATTTACATTGAGTCAAGTATCAGATACTGACAAAAAATTCATGATGCAAGCCCTAAAGCTTGCATCATGTGGCTTATACACATCCTACCCAAATCCTGCGGTAGGATGTGTCATTGTCCGTGACGGTAAAATCATCGGCAGAGGGTACCATCATAAAGCTGGTTGTCCACATGCTGAGATTATGGCTTTACAGGATGCTTCTTTCGATGTTGAAGGTGCTACTGTATATGTAACCTTAGAGCCATGCTCTCATTATGGCAGAACTCCTCCTTGTGCCTTAAAGCTTAAAGAGATGAAGGTCAAAAGAGTAGTAGCCGCAGCAGATGATCCAAATCCTAAAGTAAACGGTAAAGGCTTTAAAATCCTACGTGATGCGGGTATTGAAGTAACTCAGCATGTACTAGAAAAAGAAGCTTTATTCCAAAACCGTGCTTTCATGAAATCCATTACAGGACCTATCCCTTACGTATCTGTAAAGGTTGGTATGTCATTAGATGGCAAAACTGCCTTAAAGGATGGTTCAAGTAAATGGATCACAGGTTCTGAATCTCGTCAGAAAGTTCAGGATATCAGAGCAAAATCAGACTGCATTATTACGGGTGTAAATACTGTAATTGCAGATGATCCTTTAATGTCTGTCCGCTATGATGAGTTAAAAGAAAAGTACTATAAAAAGATTGATAAAGAGTATTTAAGACAGCCTTTAAAGGTGATCTTAGATACCAACTCAAGCCTAAATATTACAAAGTACAGGATCTTTAAAGAGGGCAAAGTGCTGTTAGTTCATGGCACAACTGACTCTGAGCTTTTGGGCACAGAAAAAGTGGTTAATGAGCATGTAACTCGCATCTTTATGCCTTTAAGACATGATCTAATCGATCTTGAATATCTGTTAAAATATCTAGGCGAGTTAAAAATCCGTCGTGTGATGGTAGAAGCTGGTTCAATTTTAACCACAGCTTTTATTAACTCAGGTTTCTGTGATGAACTCTATCTTTTTATGTCAGGTAAAGTTTTAGGTAAAGACGGTCGCAATGCCTTTAATCTTGAGAATGCACTGTCTTTAGATAAGTGTCAGGAATTTACCTTATACAAGACTAAAAAGTACGGTTCGGATGTGCTCTTACATTATCTATCAGGTGGTAACTGATGTTTACAGGTATTGTTGAAGCTGTAGGCTCCCTGAAGGCTTTAAAAAAGCATGGCCACGGTTACGAGATTTTAGTAGAGACTCCAGATTCTTTTAAATTAAAAGAACGCGTTAAATTAGGCGACTCTATTGCCAATAATGGTGTTTGTCTTACAGTTACAGCTATGTCAGGTAACGCCTTTTATGCAGATGTGTCTTCAGAGACTGTAAAATGTACCTGTTTTGGCAGTTATTCATCAGGGCATAAGATAAACCTGGAGCTAGCCTGTACCCCGTCTACTCATTTAGGAGGGCACGTTGTACAGGGCCACGTTGATGGTATCGGAACGGTAGTATCAAGACATACACTGGATGATGCCTATGACATCTGGATCAAAGCGCCAGATGAGCTTTTACGCTATATTGCCCCAAAGGGCTCTATAGCAGTAGATGGTGTGTCTTTAACTGTAAATGAGATAAAGGGTGACTGCTTTAGATTAACCTTAATTCCTCATACTCAAAGTAATGTAAACTTTGAGAACTTTAATGAAGGTAATAAAGTTAATCTTGAGTGTGACGTATTAGCTAGATATTTAGAAAGACTGTTTACGGCAGGAGCCGGCTCCATTAACGCAGGAACTCAAAGTCTAGCTAAAGATGGCGCCATGAAAGGTCACACCACAAACAGCAAACAGAATAATTTATCAAATAGCAAGAGCTACAAGTCCTCTGCTATTACCATGAGTGCATTACTCATGAACGGTTTTAAGTAATTTTGGAGAACCTATGTCTATCAAAGTAATTGAAGGTAACAAGCCTTGCCGAGAGGGCAAGTTTGCTATTGTAGTATCTCGTTTTAACAGCCTTATCTGTGAGCGCCTGGTTGAAGGTGCTGTAGACGTTTTAAAGCGTGAAGGTGAGGTGCCAGAGGAGAACATTACTTTAGTACGTGTTCCAGGTGCTATTGAGATCCCAGTAGTATGCGAAAAGATTGCACAGTCTCAAAAGTACGATGCTATCATCGCTTTAGGTTGTGTAATTCGTGGTTCAACCTATCACTTTGAGGTTGTAGCAAACGAGTGTGCTAAGGGTATTACTCAGGTAACCTTAAAGTATGCTATTCCTGTATCAAACGGTGTTTTAACTGTAGATACTCTAGAGCAGGCTTTAGAGCGAGCAGGTTCTCATACCGGTAACAAGGGCGCCGAAGCTGCTTCTGCTGCACTTGAAATGGTAAATGTAGTAAAACAGTTTTAATTAAAGCTGAATTAAAAGTTTATAAAAAGTTATAAACAAATGCTTTAAATTGTATAAAACAAAGCTTTAAATAAAGCACTTAGATAAGAGCTTTAAAATAAAACAATAAAGGATTTAAAAAGATGGATTCAACAGAAGGTGCAGTAACACCAGCTCAGCGTCACAAGGCAAGACACTTTGCGATGCAGGCTATCTATCAGTGGCAGTTAACTGATTTAAGCCCAACCGAGATTGAAAAACAGTTTTTAGAAGATCAGCCTATGAAGGGCACCGATCTTGATTACTTCCATGATTTAGTATCAGGTGTAATTAACAATGTTCATGATATCGACATTGTTTATGCTCCATACTTAAGCCGTCCATTAGACGATCTTGATCAGGTGGATAAGGCAGTGTTGCGTTTAGGTACCTTTGAGCTGATGTACCGCCAGGAAGTTCCATACCGTGTAGTTATCAACGAGGCTATTATTCTTGCAAAGGAATTTGCTGAGCAGGACAGCCACAAGTTCGTAAACGGTGTGTTAGATAAGGTCGTTAAGTCTTTTAAGGCTCACTAGTGTCACTAGGTGAATTTGAACTTATAAAAAAGTACTTCTGTCAGAATGACAGAGGTACTGGTATTGAATTAGGCATAGGCGATGACTGTGCCTTATTAAATCTGCCTGAAAACAAAACTCTTGCTATCACCACCGATACCCAGATTGAGGGTATTCACTTTTTTTCTAACACCTCTCCTTACTATGTCGGTTATAAGTCTTTGCTGGTAAACTTATCTGACTTAGCTGCCATGGGAGCAAAACCATACTGTTTTACATTATCACTTACACTGCCTGAGGCTAACGAGGACTTTTTAAAAGAGTTTTCAAAAGGATTATTTTCACTTGCTTCAAAAGTAGATATTCCTCTAATTGGAGGAAATACTACTAAAGGTGAGTTATCCATAACCATCAGTGCTTATGGTCTTGTAGATAAAGGTAAGGCTTTAAGACGAGATAAGGCAAAAGTAAACGACGACATCTATGTTACAGGTACACTAGGTCTGCCAGGTCTTGCTGTAGAACTAGGTTATAAGAACATTTGCCTTGATAAGTTTATTGATGGAAAAGATGCTTTTTCATACTGCTATGAAAAGAGCATGATAATTCCTGACAGATGTGAATTTGCTCATAAACTTGTAAATTACTCAGACTGTGCTTTAGACATCTCAGATGGACTTGTAGGAGACTTAAGACATATCTTAGAGCGTTCTTGCGTAGGTGCAAGAATCGATGTTGAAAAGTTGCCAAAGCCCTGTGAGTTTTCAATTTACAACCTTGATGAAAAAATACAGGACAAACTTTGTCTGTATGGTGGCGGTGATTATGAATTGTTATTTACAGCACCAAGTGCGAATGAAGACAAGATCATGGAATTGGCTTCAACATATGCTGTAAAAGTAAGCAAAATTGGCAAAATTAAAAATGGTACATTAGAGATCTTAAAACATGGTAAGATGTACCATCAAAACGACAAGTCGTTCGAACATTTTTAAGTACAAGAATTCAAGGAACACTGGAGATTATCTTGAACACATTATTAAAAAAGACTGCCATCGCAACAGTACTGGCAGCATCAGTATTTTCATTAAACGCATGCGATCACGAAGTATCAGTTTCAAAAAACGGTGCAGTTGTTAATGCAAATGCTACAGCAACTGCAGCTCTAAATGATAAGAGCTCTTTTGAAGAGAAGGCCGCCTATGCTATCGGCGCTTCTTTAGGCGAGTATGTAGCTCAGATGAAGCAGAGTCAGGAGCAGTTAATCGGCCCAATCTCTGCTGAAAAAGTAATCGAAGGCTTTACTGATGGTGTAAACGGCGCTTCAGCATTAGACAGAGCACAGATTGAAAAAGTATTAAAAGATCTTGATGCAAAGATCCAGGAAAAGATTGCTCAAGAACAGAAGATATCAGCTGAAGATAACTTAAAGGCTGGTGAAGCATTCTTAGCTGCTAACTCAAAGAAAGATGGTGTTGTAACTACTACTTCTGGTTTACAGTACAAGGTTGTAAAGCAGGGTGAAGGTGAGACTGCTAAGAAGGGTGACAAGATCACTGTAACCTATAAAGGCACAACCATTGATGGTGTAACTTTTGACGAGTCTAAAAAGCCTATCGAGTTCCCATTAGAGAACATGATTGAAGGTTGGATCGAAGGTTTACAGTTAATGAACGAAGGTTCAGAGTACATCCTCTACATCCCATCAAAACTAGCTTATGGAGAGAATGGTGCTTCACAGATTGTAAAACCAAACTCTGTTTTGATCTTTGATGTTAAGTTATTAAAGATTGAAAAACCAGCTCCTAAGGCTGAGACTGAGTCAAAAGAAGAAGCTAAGAAGTAGACTTAAGCTTTAAAAAATATAAAAAAGCTGTTCTTTCATTTAGTGGAAGGACTCGCATCTAAAAGCTCTAACCAAATGTACGATCTTTGGTTGGAGCTTTTAATTTTAGAAATACGTAGTAAGAAAAGATTCATCATTTATGTTCACCATAAATGGTGCCAACCTTTATTGCTAATGGCATCTGTTCTGTTGCTAATCCTCACCTTATTAAGAGAGCATTATGTTTAAGTAGAAGTTTTGAACTTAATGTTAAACTTTTAGATAGAGAAAAGCTCTTATGAGACAGGATATAAGTTGTTTCTGCACTGTCTTGATCCATCCATAATTTGTCACTGATAAAAGAAAAAAATTGCTTTTCAATATACAATCTAGAAGAAGGTTTGGAGATAAACACATATGAAAGATATCAGCTCAACAGGCTCATTTATAGATTTTACTTTAGAGAACTTTATCTATGTTGATAAGACTGAATATATTCCAAAGCTTGTCAAACTAAAGCGAGTTTTTATCTCCCGTCCACGTCGTTTTGGTAAATCTCTTACCTTAGATACCATAGCAACTTTATTTGAAACAGGTGTAGAGCCTTACTTTAAAGGTACATGGATTTACGATAAATGGACAGAACCTACCTATCCTGTATTAAGACTGAATTTTTTAGATTTAGATAAATACTCACTTGAGCATTTTAAGCAAAAACTAAACGCAATCATTAGCTCATTTGCACGAGACATCAATGTCAAAAACTACGAAGAGAAAGTTGAACCTGAAGACACAATCTACTTCCTGTTAGATGAGCTGAGGAAAGAAAAACGTCAAATAGTGATCTTAATTGATGAGTATGACTGTCAGATGACAGCAAACATCAATAATGAGACTCTATATAAGCAATTCCAGGAAAAGATCAAAAGCTTTTATTCCACTATTAAAAACAAGTGGCCAATTAAATTCTTAGGAATAACAGGTGTCACGAGATTAAAAGATGTAGAAATCTTTTCAATTGGCTCTGATATCAGAGATATTACCAATGCAAGTGCCTATTCTCAAATGATAGGCTTTACTCGAGACGAGATTAAAAAGTACTACATTGATTATTTAAAACTGGCCTCATCCTATGAGAATAACTGCAGTGTAGATAATGTAACCGACGAGCAGATTGAGTCTTTGTTAGATAGACTTGCCAAGAACTATGATGGCTACTGCTTTGATGAATTCTATAAAAAGAAAGTCTTTAGTACCTGGTCTGTAAATAGTTTCTTTCAAAGCATTATTGAAAATAAATTTGTAGATTTTGGAGAGTACTGGTACGACAACGGAGGACTACCATCAATCTTAGTTAACTATTTAAAGACCCATAAGTTAAATTCATTGGATTATGTAGAGAAAGATAAAACTATCACTATTAGAGTAAATGATTTTAAGAATCCAACGTCTTTAACCTCGATCAACCAGAATGTCTTAATGTGTCAGACGGGCTATTTAACATTACGCTCACCAGTATACTCAAAAGGCTTTATGACCTTAGGAATACCAAACAGTGAAGTTTACAATGCACTATTTTCCCTAATGGCACTAAATATCTTTGATGATACAAAGCTTTTGAGTGTTAATGAACAAATTCTTACACAAAGTAAAGATGTTGGTGAAATCATAGAACTTTTCAATACTGTTCTAAATACAGTTTCATATGATAATTATCCAATCAGTTCTGAAGCTGTGGTTCAGCAATTACTCTATATGTACTTAAAAGGTATTTGTAACTCTGTCAGTGCAGAACTGCACTCATCAAAAGGTAGAGCTGATCTTGTAATAGAGTCTGATAACAGAAGGATAGTCTTTGAATTTAAGTATGCAAAGAATGAGATAGAAGCTAAGGTAAAGCTTAGTGAAGCCATTGAGCAGATTAAAACACGTGACTATGGCAATATTGTGCCTAAGAAAGCAGAGCTTTTAAGAATTGCAGCTGTGTTCAATGCTGATCCTAAGGTAAGAGCTTTTACTGAGTATCACGAAGTTTAAAGTTCTTTTAATTATTAACAGCTGCATCTCTTAACAAGATGCAGTTTGACAGAGCGCTTCTTTGTTCAAACTGCATTTTTAATGAAAACAATTATTAGTGACTATTACTTGTCATTATTAGGTCTAAATACCTTTACATTATGATAGCCCTTTTCTTTTAACTGCTTTGCCTGCATGGTACTCATCACGCCCTGATCACAGTAAAGAGCATAGGTCTTTAATTGATCCAGCTTGTTAAAGTCTGAGGCTGTTTTATAGAAAGGCATTAAGATAACTTCATTCTCAAAACCTGTTAACGGCTTCTTTTCAACATCATCAGGAGCTCTTACATCTAAGATCACATCTGATTTAGCTAGCTCTGATACAACCTCGATCTCTGTTTTAAGCTTGGTAGTATCAGTTGGGATATCAGCAATATCAACAACCTTCATACTTTCGAAAGCTTTTTGTACAAGATCAGGATCCATCTTAGCCTCTTCCTCTTCAACAAAAGAAGCACTAGGACATACATTTGGATGATCTGAAATTACGCCACAGTACTCAGGCATGGACTCAGCAAAACCAATAGTACCAATCTTACGAGACATATCGATGATGTCCTGCTTATCAGCTGTAACTAATGGTCTTAACAGCAATACATCACATACATTATCAATATGAGTTAGATTGCGTAGGGTCTGGCTTGATACCTGACCTAATGATTCACCAGTAACTAAAGCTTCAGCATCAAAGTGCTTTGCCACCAATGAGCCTACTCTCATCATCATACGCTTTAGGATCACACCTCTAACACCATGATGAGTTCTCTCTAAGATCTGTCCTACAATCGGCTCAAATGGAATAGTTACGAACTTAACGCGATGTGAAGATGCATAGCGATCCCAGATAAAGTAACTCTCCTGCTTTACTCCAATCTCATGAGCAGTACCGCCCATGTTAAAGAACAGGTAATTTACCCTGCAACCACGATGTAATACATCATAAGTTGAAACGCCACTATCAAAGCCTCCTGAGATTAAAGAGAAGACATCACCCTGAGAACCTACAGGATAGCCACCAATGCCTAGGTGCTTGTCACCTGACAAGTAAGCTACCTGATTTTCAATTTCAAGGTGGATTAAAACTTCAGGATCATCTAGGCATACACCTTTGTTAGGAAATGAGGCTTTGAATTTACCGCCGATGATCCTCTCTGCCTGCTGAGAGTTAAACTCATGATTGCCCTTTCTCTTTACTCTTACAGCAAAGGTCTTATTCTCAATTGAAGGACCTACAACGTCTTTAATTGAATCAAACAGAGAATCTAGTGTGGTAAATGGGTATTCATTTACTTCCATGAAAGAGTGAATGCCAGGAATTCTTGATAACTCATTGATGGCATCTTCTTTTGATACAGGCTTTTCCTCAGTTCCAAAGATAGCTACAACCTTATCCCACTGAGCATAGGCATTAACAGCGATGTTGTGGTGTTTGCAAACATTAACAATGTTCTGTCTAACTAATCTAATAAGACGATTGCGAACTGGTTTACTCTTAATTGAGATTTCTGGGAAAAGTCTAATAATAAATTTCATGGTGTGCTCCGAAAACAACAAAGGCTCCTGCACAAAGGAGCCTTATCTTTAACAAAATTTAATTACTCGTGAGAGTGTTTGTGACAGCAGTGATGTTCACCTTGCTCATGCTCATCATCATGGTGATGACCGTGACAGCAATGGTGCTCATGATCGTCGTCATGGTGATGGCCATGACAGCAGTGATGTTCATGATCGTGCTCATCCTCATCATGGTGATGGTGACAGCAGCAGTGCTCGTGATCATGATCTTCAGATGGACAGTGACCGCCTACGTGAGCATGACCGTGTTTGATTTCCTCAGGGGTAGCCTCACGAACATCCTCAACTACAATTAGGAAGTTCAGAGTCTTGCCTGCAAGAGGATGATTACCATCAACAACTACAGTCTTGTCATTGATTTCCTTGATTACAACAGCCATAGGACCATGCTCTGAATCAGCCTCAAAAACATTGCCAACTGCAATTTCAAAATCACCAAACATTGCTCTGTCAATTGTCTGCACGAGATTCTTATCATATTCACCGTAAGAATCCTTTGGTTCTAACTGAATTGCAAACTCGTCACCTTTCTTGTGACCTTCCAAGGCTTTCTCCAGACCTCTGATCAAAAAGCCGTGACCGATAAGAGCAGTTACAGGCTCGTCAGGCTGAGTTCTGCCAACAACCTGACCATTAGTTTCAGTTACGGTATAGCTCAATGTTGCAACTGTATCTTTTGTAATATTCATATTATCTTGCCCTCATAAAAACCGGTTAGATTTTAGCAGAAAAAAAATAAAATTATCTTTGAGAGATATTTCTTACGATAGGTGTGAATCCTGAAGGTGCTAGCTGACCGTCGTTTGTATCAGTATCTCTTGTGATAGAAAACTTTTTTAAAGCCCTGTCTAGCGCTTCTGTACATGAAGAGTCAACCTTTCCTTCTGCATTTAAAGCTGTTACAGTGCCATCACTGTCAGTTTCGAAAACCCTGCAGCTGTCTGTATTACTGTCTGTAGCATTAAACATTAAAGTAAAACCATCTGTTGCAGTATCCAGGTTCATGGAAAAATATGGTTTTGCCTGTTCACTCAGTGTTACTGTACAGTTGTCATAACTTCTGTCAAAAGCACCACAGGTCTGCATATATTTTGTAGCCTGATAGACTTCCTTTAAAGCTATGGTTCTGATTTCATCTGCTGATAAAGAATCATCAGCCTCGACATCAGAAGATGCACTCTGAGCATCTTCTGATGCCTGAGTTAAAGACTCTGCCTTAGAGTTACTTCCAGATGCTCCGTCCATCACACAACCGCCGATAAGGCAACCTAGAGCAATAACAAGACAGGTAACTCTAAAATAGCTTAATGATCCATCTGCATTAAAAATAGGATTAAACATTTTAACCTACAGGCCTCTGTTTTTATTTACTATCTGTGTTCTTTCAGAATCTCATCTGCACAGTCTATCTGTTTTTGTTTGAGTATGGAACGGCATACATAGCCTTCACCATATCTCGAAGGTGCTCAGGATAAGAATTTAACCTCTCAGAAAACTTCTGTCTGTCAGTTTCACTTACATTCTCAGCGTGGCCTGCACTTATTAAAGCAGTAGGATATAACTCATAGTTTTTCCATACAAAGTTATCAATGATTGCCGACAGCTCTTCAGGAGTTTCAAAACCACCTTTGATAGGATCACCTGCTACCAGCTTTACATGACCTTTATAGCCACGAATACCACGGGTGATGGTTTCAATATCCTCAAACTCGTCTTTATGATACTCGCCATTCTTCTCTTTTTCATAAAGCTCATTTGCTTTGGCAAGATCATTAGGATCATATTCATATGTAATGGATACAGGAACAATGTTCAGAGAACTCATGTATTCTGAGAATGACTGCTTTTTCTGACGACCGTATAAAGAAATCATCTTTAATACAGCATCTTCAGTCTTGTCATTGCCGTCTTTGGCTCTTCCCTCTCTCTGGGCAATCCAGATTGATTTGTTCTCCTCAATGGAAAGGCCAATGTAATTTGATAGATGAGTTAAAGCCTTTAATTTTTCACGTGGAGCTTCAATTGATCTTTTAACAATAAAACTTCTGTTCAATCTCATGAGTGAGGTTGCTACAGGCAGTCTTAACAAGTTGTCGCCAATGGCGATTCTTACAGTATCACGTCCTGACTTGAACAGGGCATAATCAATGAAGGCAGGATCAAGAGAAATATCTCTGTGATTTGAAATAAAGAGATAACCTTTTCCTTTTTCAAGTTTGTCAAATCCGACCAACTCAAGACCGTCAGTTGTGGTTTCAACCATCTTCTTTACAAAGTTGGCCACAATAACCTGAAAATCTTTGATAGTTTTGATTTGTGAGATCTTTTTCTTTAAAAGGATCTTTACAAAAGGCTTTAAGATAAAACCAAGCTTTTTATAAATAACCGGAAAACGGAACTTTAAAATACTGCTGATGACCATTTCATCAGAAATGATCTTGTTTAGCTCTGACTCAACCTCATCATCACGACATGGTCTGATATCGTCAAAAATCTTATCATAAGTAGTTATTTTTTTATCTTCTGTATTAGTAACCATAAGATGTATTTTGCCTGTTGCTTAATATAATTGTCCGCTATTTTATCAAAGAATTGCACAGATTTTTAATTCATATCCACATTAGGTACGTGTTTGAACTGGAATTATAAAAAAAATGAACCAGACTTATAAAAATTGAGCCTTCAAACAGCCTTTTACAGATAAGTTAACAGTCATCAGAATAAAAAAAGAGAACCTGTGTAATAAAAAAGTAAAAGTTTCTTAACAAAGCATATAGCACAGAAAATTGCGAGTTAAAAAAGTTACATAATGTATAATAAACAGAAAGACAGTTATAACAGGATCACAAGATGAGCGATAAACATTTTATGCCATTACCTTACGGTAAAAACGGATATGAAGAAATACGTAATGGTGGCTGTTACTATGTGGACAAGACTCCATATATAAAAACTCTTATTGATACTGACAAGTCAGCTGTCATGTTGTTTACAAGACCAAGACGCTTTGGTAAAACTGTCTTTATGAGTACGCTCAACTCATTTTTAAAGATAAACAAAGAAAATCCTTCTGACACCTCAGAACAGCTAAGACTTTTTCAAGGAACGCAAATATTAAAAGACACAGAGTTCTGTGAAAAGTACATGGGTAAATATCCTGTTATCTTTATCACTTTAAAGAGTGTTGATGGAGATAACTTTGAAGACGCCTATAAGATGTTTGCCATTGTTGTATCAAAAGTTGCTTCTGAATATGAATATCTTTTAGAAAGTCCTAGGTTAAATGATTCAGATAAGGATAAATTAAAAAAAATCACAAATGAAAGCTTTTTAATGAAACTTGAAAACTCAGCAATACTTAAGACTTCATTAAATACCCTGTCAGCTCTTTTATATAAGGAATACGGTAAACTCCCTGTCCTGCTCATAGATGAATATGATGTACCTTTAGCCAAGGCCTCATATCACGATTTACTCAAATATAAGACATACGACGGAAAAATTGATGCTAACAATACCTACCATTCAAGAATGGTAACTTTAATGTCAGGCTTCTTAGGTATTCTAAAAGATGAGAACACTCTTACCAAGACAGTAATGACTGGATGTTTGAAGGTAGCTAAAAACAGTATCTTTACAGGTGTTAACAATCTTAAAGTAAATACAGTAATCTCCAGTAATATGGATTTGACAGGCATCATAGGTTTTACCAAGGATGAGACCTCAAAGGCATTAAAAGATTATGAGATGGGTGAATATGCTCAGGTTGTTAAAGATAACTATGACGGTTACAGGTTCTGTGATAAAGAGATGTTCTGTCCATGGGATGTTATAAATTTCATTGATGAGAACTATAAAAATAATTTAAGCGGACATAAAGAGCTTGTTCATGCTAATAATTACTGGGCAAACACTACTTCAAGCTCTGCTGTCTATGAATATTTAGGATATCTTACAGATAAAGATACTCAGAAGATGCAGGACTTAATTGACGGTAAGTCAGTAAGTTTCAGTCTCAATGATTCCATGAACTATGACAGTCTGTCTGAGCACAATCCTGATGACTTCTGGTCACTGCTTCTGCATACAGGTTATTTAACCTTGGACTGGGATAAGACAACAGAAGAGCTCAAAAAAGACAGTCAAGCTCATAAAGTGTTCTTTGCAAGAATTCCAAACCAGGAAATCTTAAAATGTTTTATCAGCAATATTCAGAACAGATTTAATAAAGAGACAGCACCTGCATCTGTTGCTGAATCTCTTGCAAACTGTCTTTTTAAAGGTGATGCTGATACAGCATCAGACACTATCTTTAACCTTCTGCAGAACTATATTTCAATTAGAGACAGTGCTACAAAGGCTCCTCATGAGAACTACTATCACGGTTTTCTAAACGGTCTCTTTTCTAACTGCTCTAAGGAATTCTTTTCTGAATACCGCTCCAATTCTGAATCAGGCGACGGCTATGCTGACATTATCTTTAAGAGTAACCGAGGCGGGAAAGTTGCCATCATTGAGATAAAATCATGTTCAGGTTCTGAGAGTAAAAAAGCAAAAGCCAGAGAGGCTGTAGCTCAGATAGAAGAGAAGAATTACGCAAAACCATATCTTAATAATGAGGATATATCTTCAGTTTATGCATATGGAATTTCATTTGATAAAAAGGACTGTGAGGTTCTTTGTAAGAAGATAAGGTAATATTTCCTCTAAGTCATGGTTACAGGTTGCTCTTTTTAGATTGATTAAAAGAGCAACCTGCAATTTTCTGTATCATATTTGCAATGCCAGGATCTTTGCGCGCTCATTGCTTGTAAGAGTATTTTTCTATTTAACTTTACGATTTAAGTTTATGAACTGCTATCATGATGGTTAGATCTGCGCTTAATGAATGCCTTTTAAAACTTTATATTCAGATTCTGCAAATGTATCAGTCATTCCTGAAATATAATCTACAAGCAGTCTTATTCTTAAATACATTTCAGAGAATACAGCCTTATCCCTGTTCTTAAGGTAATACTCCTTATGTCTTCTGGAAATCCTTGAGGCTATACGTTTACAGAAGGGATTGCCACCTGTTCCAGACAGCTCTTTTGCAAAGTCATCCTCATTTTCAAACAGAAGATACTCGTAGGATTCAAATAGACCTCTAATATAACTTGCTCCTGACAGATCTAAAGTCTGAACTTCAAAATGGTTGTATACAGCCTGATATTCAAAGTTCTTCAACATTTTTAATGCAGTTACACCTGGATAGTTGCCATAAGAGAAATCAGGTTCACCTGTTTCTATAAACTGTTCAAGATCCTGACTTATGGCTGTGGCTATGTCATTTATGTAAAAGTTTGAAATGACATCACGTAAATAAAACAGAGCTTCTGTTTTATTTACTAAAAATCTTTTTTCGATTTCATTAACATCGAGATATTTTGACAGTTCTGACAGCTCAGGATAATTATCAAGTTCACGGCAGAGTTTTAAAATTACATATCTGTCAATAAGGCCTCTGTCAAACGCATCCTCCAGATCTGCAAGAACATAAGCAAGATCATCAGCATACTCTATGATAGTTGCAAACGGATGACGTGTATCACGATGACACTCTTCCCTTATCGCATCAAGAAGAACTTTCTCTGATAAAAAAACTCCTGCATTAGCATATGACCATGAGTAAAAGTCCCCCTGTATTCCGTTACCGGCTTCACCTTTACCCTGACCTAACAACAGTTCCTTGATGGTATACGGAACTTTGATCACAGAGGCGTACTGACTTAAAGTAAGATTAAGATCCTGAATTGAAAATGCCAGTCTCAGCCCCTGAGCATTGCCGTTAAAGGTCAAAAGATCATCTTTTTCCACCATGGCAATTTCAGAACTTATATGACGATTCTCAACTGTCTTTTTAAGCCACTCTCTGATTAACGATTCACCAAAGTGTCCAAAAGGTGGATTTCCCAAATCATGCATCAATGATGCTGTATAAAGACAGCTTGTCATTGGTCGCAGTATCGGCACAAAATCAGCCTGAGAGCTTTTTTTTGCTATAGCAAAAGAGATAAGTCTTGTGTACTGGGCCACTTCCAGAGAATGTGTAAGTCTGTTTCTTGAGGCAGCTTTCACATCTAAAGGGAAAACCTGTGTTTTCTGCTGCAGTCTGCGCAAAGGTGCACACATTGAAAACTTTAAGCGGTCCTGCTCAACACCAAAATCATCAGAGTCTGATAAATAAAAGGATGAGAGGCCAAATGATAACTGCCCATCAGATAAGAAATCGCCCCTTAGGCGCTTGGCGCAAAAGAGGCGGGAAGATAATTCATTATTATTCATCTATGTTCACTATAGTATGAATGTAAAGCCAACTGGGTAAAGAGTCATTATGACCGCTTTACACTAGTATGAAGGCATTGCCACAGGAGCCTTGTAACTGTCAAAATTCTCAAAGAGCTCAGGCTCTGTCTGTCTTAATTTAGCCAGCATAGATCTTGTAACCAGAGTTACGCCACCTTCAGAACGGTAGAATCTCTTTGCATCAAGAACAGGATCTTCACCGATAATCATGCCACGTGGAATTTCACATCCACGATCCATAACCACCTTAGTCAAACGACAGGCTCTGTGAATAATGCAGAAAGGCATAATCACAGACTCAGACAGGAAGCAGTTTGAATGAACTCTACATGAGTTAAACAACAGGGTTTGGTTAATTGATGAACCTGAGATAATGCATCCTGCTGATGTTACAGAGTTTCTTAAAATGGTTGAAGTACCACTGATATCCTGAACCATCTTAGCTGGTGGTAACTGGATCTGGTTGGTCCAAATAGGCCAGTTAAAGTCATAGATATCCAACTGAGGCTCAATAGATGCGATATCCATGTTTGCTTCCCAATAGGCGTCGATGGTTCCTACATCACGCCAGTAAACAATATCTTTGTTACCACGGTTGCGGATGCATGATTTTGAGAAGTCATGAGCATGAACCTGATGCTGCTGAACTAAAGCTGGAATAATATCCATACCAAAGTCACGGTGTGAACCTTTAGTCTGCGCATCTTTTTGTAAAACGTCATATAAGAAATCTGCATCAAATACATAAATACCCATTGAAGCTAAGCTCATATATGGGTTATCAGGCATAGTTGGAGGATCAGCAGGTTTTTCAACGAAATCTGTTACTAAATTGTCACTGTTGACATTCATGACACCAAAGCCTTTGGCCTGCTCTTTTGGTACAGGAATACATGCAACAGTTAATGGACCGCCCATCTTGATATGATCAAGAATTAAGGTTGAGTAATCCATCTTATAGATATGATCACCTGCCAGAATCAAAACATACTTTGGCTTGTGATCTTTAATAATATCGATGTTCTGGTAAATAGCATCGGCAGTACCCTGATACCAGTGCTCTTCATCCATTCTCTGAGAGGCTGGAAGGAAATCAATGTACTCATTCATCTGATTCCTGAAGAATGACCATCCTGCCTGTAAATGACGTAAAAGACTGTGAGATTTGTACTGAGTTACAACACCAATACCCTTAATACCAGAGTTAACACAGTTAGACAGTGCAAAGTCGATAATTCTGAACTTTCCTCCGAAGTATACTGAAGGTTTGGCTCTTGTATCTGTTAAGGCTTTTAATCTACTACCTCTACCACCTGCTAAAACCAGGGCCATGGTCTGTCTGACGACGTCACGAGCACTTTCCATTAGCTCCTCCCACATGACTAAAAATCTAATTTAACGTTTTGATTTTTATTTTAGTTTGTAAGAGTTAATTTTTATAGATGCCTAAATCATTTTTGGGATCTAATCGGTGATATTTAAAGCATAATCAATGCGTTACGTGATCATGGACACATATATAATTTGCAACCGTTTGCAAAAGTGCGTTGCGTCACACAAATTGCATTTCTTTTCAAAATTTCAGGCAACAAAACTAAACATTTTCTCATTTTTTAAGCTAAATAGTCATCGTAAAAAAACAATTTTTTACACTGAAGAGCTTTTCTATCAACATTTTCATTAATGTGAGCCTATTTTTAAACCTTGAAAAATAGAATTCTCAAAAAAATATTAAAGAGATTTTTGTAAGTGACGTTATTAAGTTCAAAGGGAAGGAAAAATCCTTAACAGAATTCAAAAGATTTTCCGCAGGAGGAAAACAAAATGTCAATTTATGTAAATACAAACGTTA
>ENA-OUQF01000041-OUQF01000041.1-human-gut-metagenome-genome-assembly--contig:-NODE-41-length-149917-cov-6.295285_pt1 | contig 149917 bp, 127 predicted proteins | sample MGYA00237947_ERZ548826 | MGnify/ENA primary metagenome ERZ548826 (study PRJEB26490, sample SAMN05194701) | human gut metagenome | biome: terrestrial biome; feature: human-associated habitat... | reverse complement strand
CGGAAACGAAAGAAAAAGAAACTCCGCCCGAAGGGCAAACACTGCCCGTTTGCGGGCGATAGCAAAAGAGAGATACGGCAAAGACGGCTACACTCAATTTTTTCTCACCGAGAGTTGTCATTTCGGCTCGCCCCATCCGAACGCACTCGGTGTTACGTCAACCGAACTTGTTATTGCGCATTCGACCGCGCCAAAAGCTCGGGCAAGATTGCGCCGTGTCATCGGAAGCACATCTGCCGAACGGGCAAACAAAAAAGCCCGAAGATCGGGCTTTTTTCGTTATTTTCTTCCGAACAAAAACGCTCACTTCGCGTCGTCGTCGTGAACATTTTCGATCGCCTCCGACGAAATGCGAACCTTTTCGCTGCCCGCCGTGCGGAGTGTACTTTGATTTTTGAAGCACAGCTTCAAAAGGATCGGACAGAGGATCGAGGAGAGAATGATCAAAAGGATCGTTCCGAGAAGCGGATCAATTCCGCCCGCGCAGATAAGGTTTTTACCCGTCGCATAAACGGCGAGCGCCACCTCGCCCCGCGCGATCATGCCGCAGCCGATCGAGAGCGATTCTTTTCCGCTGTAGCCGAAGGGACGCGCGGCGGCGCTGCAGCCGAGGATCTTTCCGAGGATGCCGAGCGCGACAAAGCAAAGCGCAAACCAAAGCCCCTTTACGGTAAAGTCCGAAAAATCGGCGCTGATTCCGATATAGGCAAAGAACATCGGCGTAAAGAGCATATAGCCGCTCACGATAACCTTGCGGTCAACAAAGGTGCAGTCGTCCAGTCCCGACAGCATAAGTCCCGCCATATAGGCGCCCGTGATCGAAGCGATCCCGAAGAATTTTTCGGCGCAGTAGGCGTAAAGAAAACACATGGCAAGGGCAAAGATGCTGGTACGGCGCTTGTGGGGATAAACCCGAACCAACGTCTTGAACACAACGCGGAGGATCAGTCCGAGACCGACGGTAAAGACAAAGAAGCCCGCCGCCTTCAAAAGAGTCGTGCCGATGCTTCCACCGCCGTCAAGACCCGTAATGATACTCAGAACGATAATGCCGATGACGTCATCGATGATGGCGGCGCTGAGTACCGTCGTTCCCGCATGGGTGTTGAGCTTTCCCAGCTCACGCAGAGTCTCGACCGTGATGCCGACGCTCGTCGCGGCAAGGATACAGCCGACAAACAGCGCATTCAGCAGAAGAGAATGGTCATTTGCGGCGGAGAGCCCGCCCATGAAGAAGAGCGCACCGAGCGTGCCCAGCGCAACGGGAAACGCAACGCCGACGCAGGCGATGGCAGTTGCCGCAAGTCCGCTCTTTTTCAACTCCGCAAAATCGGTCTCGAGTCCGCTCGAGAACAGAATAAAGACAACGCCGATCTGCGAAAAGCTGTGCAGAACGTCAAGCTCGGTCTCGGTGGGAACGATCAGTCCGTGAAAGGAAAAGGGCAGGTGTGAAAAGATTGCAGGACCGATCAGAAGTCCCGCCAGAATCATGCCGACCACCTGCGGAAGTCCGAGCTTTCGTGTGAACATGCCGAGGAGCTTTGTGAAAAGCAGGATAATGCCGCAGTATAAAAGAATATTCATTACGTCAAAATTTTCCATTTTGTGTTTTTCTTCGACCTTTCTTTTTTCCGTACAAAACCATATTATAGCGCTTCCGGGTGCAAAAGTCAATCATTTTCCGCGCTTTTTTGACTTCTTTTGCGACAATGGGGAAAAAATGTTGCATTTTCGGAAAATTTCGTTTATACTGATAGGGACTTTGAAAGCAAGGAGAAAAACTCTTATGACAATATATCTTAAAGACTTTCTTAAGGACGATTCGCCCGCCGCGGCGATCGCCCGCGCGATAAACGCCCTTTCGGACGGCGATACGCTTGCGCTCGGCGGCGGGAAGCTCTCTATTTCTCCCGAGGGAGCGCTGAGAAAATATTATTGCATTTCCAACAACGACAAGGGAGAAAAAGCGATCGCTTTTCCGCTTATCGGCAAGAAAAACATAACGGTCGACGGCGAGGGCACCGCGCTTGTTTTTTCGGGCGATATCCTCCCCTTTGCGATCGACGGGTGCGAAAATGTCACCGTGAAGAACCTTTCGGTCGATTATGTAAGCCCGCGCTATGCGCAGGCAAAGATCGTCGAAGCCGATGAGAACCGAACGGTTCTTTACTTTGACGACGACGAGACGGGCGCGACACTTGAGGACGGACATCTTTGCTTTATCCGCAAGGCGGAGGGCGAAAAGCAGGTGTCCCGCTGTCCGTTGGTTTTGGAATTTGACAAAAACGGCGCACCGAGCTCTTTTCAGCCGACTTACTTTGCCGATTCGGGAGCGCAGCACAACGGATTTTTAAGCAGTCTGACCCGCTCGGTTTCGTATAAGCTTCTCGGTGAAAATCTCATCGAAATGACGGGAGACCTCCGCTGCGTTCACACCGTCGGAAATTATTGGGTCGCGACGTATTGCGACCGTCGGTATCCGGGCATTCTCATTCACCGCTCGAAAAATACGACTCTTTCGGATATTACGCTTTATCATACGACCTCGATGGGCGTCATCGGTCAGCTGAGCGATACGGTCACGCTTGAGCGCGTAAACGCCGTTCCGCGCCCCGGTTCGGGCAGGGTGCTTTCGGTCAATGCCGACGCGACGCACTTCGTCAACTGCCGCGGAAAGCTTTCGTTTAAGGAATGCACCTTCGTTCACATGATGGACGATGCATGCAACATTCACGGACTGTATCTCAAAGCACCCGAAAAGACGGGCGAGCATGAGCTCACGGCGACCTACGGTCATCCGCAGCATGAGGGAATCGACATTTTTCTGCCCGGCGACCGCGTGCGCGTGCTCTGTCCCGAGACCTTGCAGGAGACGGCGGTCTATACGGTGGTTCACAGCGAAAACCCCGACGAACGGCACCTTCGCATCACCGTAAAGGAAAAGGTGCGCGCTCTTCCCGACGGACTGGTGGCGGAAAACATCGATACCAATCCCGACGTGCATTTTGACGGCTGCGAGACGGGATATAATCGTCCGCGCGGATTCTTGCTTGCGACAACGGGCAAGGTTTTGGTGGAAAACTGTACCTTTTATAATATGTATCAGGGGATCAACGTCGGCTGCGAAATGAAGGATTGGTACGAAAGCGGCGCGTCGGAGGACGTTACGATACGGAACAATCATTTCAAAAACGGAGCGTATGCGGGCGGTTTTGCCATAAGTCTTTGCCCGAATCTCGTCAACCGCGACAACGGCAAGGACTTTTTGGGGCGCATGGTGGTGGAGAACAATCTCTTCACGCAAAACGGAAAGCGTTTTCTTCTGGCGCAAAATGTGCGCGAATTGATCGTTCGAAACAATCGGTATCACAGGGACGCGACCCTTCCCGATCACGGAACGCACAAGGAAAACGGCATGGAAATAAGAACCGTTTCCCATGCCGAGATCGAGGATGTTGTTGAGGAATAATCAAAAAAACAAGCTGCCGAGACCGCCGAAAAGCGGTCTCGGCTTTTTTATCGTTTCCTATCCTTTTTCCCCGCCTTTCTTCAGCGCGGCGAAAAAAATATTTAAAAAACCCATCCTTTTTGCAAAAAGGGTGGGGACAAACGGACAAAATGCGGTAAAATAAAAGCACGAACACGAAGCGATGCTCGTCGGGCGAAAAACTTGCTCACGGCTTGCGGCGTACATTACGATTATTTTATCCCGCGGCGGCGAAACGGTCATTCCGCAAAAAAAGGCGGGGGAAAGGAGACGAGGCAAAGCCCTCGCAGGGCTTGCAAAAATAACACGGCAAAGCACAAACGCAAAAAGGTCACGGCATGCGCAAAACAATTCCGTTCGGTCTCGGCACCGAAGTGTTTCCGCGTTTTCCGCGGATTTTCCCCTTTCCCGCGGAAGCGCGCCGCCCGAAAAAATTGCTTTTCGGGCGGTTTTTTTGCTCCGCAAAAAAAAATCGAACTTTTTTTGAAAAAAGTACTTGACAAATCCGAAAAAAAGAATATAATAATAGTAACAGTTATTGTTATTGAGGTGTTGCCTATGACCCATTCCAAGTACAGTCGTCAGCGTGAGACCCTGATCGGGATTCTGCGCGGCACGACCTGCCACCCCAATGCCGACTGGATCTACGACAAGGCGCGGGAAGAGATCCCGAACATCAGCCTCGGAACCGTCTATCGCAATCTTTCAAAGCTTGCGGGCGAGGGTAAGATCCTGAAGCTTGATGTAGGAGACGGCTCCGACCATTATGACGGCGATATTTCTCCGCACGCTCACTTTTATTGCAAACGCTGCCGCCGTATCTGCGATATTTTCGTCGACTACGGAAGACGTCTTAAAGACGAGGCGCGGGAGCAGACGGGAGGGGTCGTCGAACGGTGCGACGTCATGTTTGAAGGAACCTGCCGCGAGTGCCTGCGCTACGACGAAGAAACGTCCGCTCCGTAAGGAGCACACAAGAATCCGCGGCAATATTTTCATTTGCAGTCCAACCAAAATCAAATAAATATTTTCGGAGGTAAAAAGTTATGAAAAAGTTTGTATGTCCCGTTTGCGGTTATGTCTATGAGGGAGATTCCGCTCCCGAAAAGTGCCCTCAGTGCGGTATTCCCGGCTCAAGATTTACCGAACTGAAGGAAGACGGATTGAATTTCGTCTGTGAGCACGTCATCGGCGTGGGCGCAAAGGACAAGGTGGAGGCGGACGTTTACGAAGGTCTCAAAGCCAATTTTGAAGGGGAATGCACCGAGGTCGGCATGTACATTGCCATGTCCCGCCAGGCGATCCGCGAGGGTTATCCCGAAGTCGGCGCCTTCTATCTTCAGGCGGCTCTGGAGGAAGCCGAGCATGCGGCAAAGTTTGCCGAGCTTCTCGGCGAGGTCGTAACGCCCTCCACCAAAAAGAATCTCGAGCTTCGTTCCGAAGCCGAATGCGGCGCGACCGCCGGAAAGCTTGCGCTTGCCAAGCGCGCAAAGGAACTGGGCTACGACGCCATCCACGACACCGTGCATGAAATGGCAAAGGACGAGGCTCGACACGGAAAAGGCTTTGAGGGACTTTTAAAGAGATATTTTGGTTAAAAATAAATACAATTAGTTCCGATTAGATATAATCCGAGAATGGCTTGAAATAAGGCTTTTTAGCTACTTGGTCTTGAAACACGATTAACCAATTTGCGTTAATCGTGTTTTTCTGTATTTATTTGTACTTAATTCTTGCGTGGGAAATTCGTGGGAAAAATCAAAAATTTTGCTCAAAAATCATCTTTTCCCACGAAAACCCCGACAAACCCAGTAACCATGCGGTTTTGAGGGGTGTCAAACCTGTTTTTTACGTGGGAAAAAATTTCTACCCCAAAAACTTAAGATTCCTGCTTCTGATTTGATAAAATATTTATAAGAACTAAAAAGGAGGATTAAGTTATGCAAGGCAGTGTTCGTAAAAAAGGGGCAACTTGGTCTTATCGTATTGAATTGGGTATGGCAGCCGGAAAACGCAATCAAGTTGAGCGCAGCGGATTCAAAACAAAAAGTGAAGCTACTAAAGCAATGAACGAAGTTATTTACCATTATAATATGACGGGTGATTTTGTTGAAAATAAAAAGATCACCTTTAAAGAGGTATATAATGAGTTCATTGAAAAAGAAGCTCCTGCAACTCGTGCATATGCCACTGTTGTTCGCTATAAATCATTATATCGCAATCATTTACAGGAACCGTTTGATATATATTATATGTATCAAATTACTCCGAAAATGATTGATGATTTTATAAATGAAAAAATGATGAGTTATAGCGAGGAATATGTCAAAGGTATATTCAAATTACTGAAAGTTTTATTTGGCTTTGCACATAAACGTCAATACACCAAGAAAAATATCTTTCCATCAGTTACTGCACCACCGGATCCTCGCCATGTCGGCGAAATTAAAGTTTATACTGCCGATGAACGTCAAGCAATGGAAACGAGGCTACATGGAACTAATGTTATTGTTGCCTATTATATTGCCTTAAACACAGGACTGCGCGAAAGTGAGGTATTTGGTTTGCGATGGGAAGATATTGATTTTGAAAAGAAAAAGATAAAAGTATGCAAGCAGCTTTTATTCCAAGACAGAAAATGGTGCTTTTGCCCGTTGAAAACGAAAAACGCATACAGAAGCGTTAATATAACCGATAGTTTTTGCGAATATATGAAAAAGCTAAAAAAGCATCACGAGGAAAATAAAAAGCTCTACGGTGACGGCTATAAGCGTAATTTTGTAACAGACAGACTTGAGAGAAACCGCGATATTTTAATGGAAGTTGATGACTTTGTTAATGTAAAGCTTAATGGCGATATGTTGACAACCAACAGCATTAAATTTATGTCAAGGGTTATAAAAAAAGATTTGAAAATTGACTTTAAATTTCATAATCTTCGGCATACATATGCGACCATTCTTGCAGAAAGCGGCGTAAGCCCCCGATATGTTCAAGAAATGCTGGGACATTCAAAGCTGGAATTTACATTGCGTTATTATACTCATGTAACTGAAAAGATGGGAATACTTGCAAGAAATGCTTTGGAAACAACAGTTACATTTGATGCTTTTAATAATACTGAGCTTATGCCTGAGCTTGTAGTAAACTGAATATATTATAAACTGAGAGCAGTGCTAAATGAACACTGCTCTTTTTATTTTGGAGGAAACAAAAATGAAATGCCTTATGAAATATGAATGGGTAAAGCTTATGCGCTCCCACCTGCCCCAAGGCAAGGGCGTAATGGGCGCTTGGATGAAGCTTGCCTCCCGCACAGCATTTCGTAAAGGCATAGCCACCTACTGCGGATACAAAAACGAAGTTTTACCGGGTATGTGGTCAGGCGGTATTGTCGGTATTAAAAGTATACTCGGTATAAAGAAAAAATCAGATGCACTTTTAATGCTTGACAAACTATCGGAACTCGGCTATATAAAATATGAGCTTAATTCCGAAAATAAAAAGCTTACATATCAGATAACCGATTGGGTTGTAAAATGTTCCGGAGAGGAATGTATGAACGGGACTGTTTACACAACAGACGGATACGGCTTCCTCTGCCTTCCGCGCAATATAACAGAAAGACTTGTATCATTAAATTATAAATTTGAAGAAACAGACGCATGGCTTGACCTTTGGTGCCACACGGTATCAAATGACGCAGGCAATGCGTTTTCTTTTTTAGCACCGGTTGTTCAGTATGGAAAATACGGTGCATTACTTACTCTTGAAAACCTCGGCAAACGCTGGAACTGGGAAAAAACGAAAGTATGGAGATTCTTTCAAAAATACAGAGATGTCTTCACTCTATACAAAATGCCCGGCTCCTACGGCTGCCTTGTGTTTAATAAACTGTATCCAACCGATACGGAAACTGCAATACCCTCACACGAGGAAACTGTGCGCATTCTTGAAGAAATACGCATTTACGGTCAGAATACGCACAAACAGACTTCGGATCACGAGCATATCAACAAGCTGATTTGTTGGTACAGTAAAAATATCTGTCAATCAAAAGCTGATGAACACTGGAATAATCGTGTTGCAGAATCAGCCTATATATTACGCGCGTATATTTCTCCGTGTAGGAATTGTAGTATATGTGAATATGACTGCGAAGGGATATTAGATTTATCCATTCCCGTTATTGAAGCGAATAACATACGCGGGCCGTGTATACCCGTGGACTTAACAAAATTTGAAAAGGAGTTTTTTGACTATGAATAAAAAGAATTTATACGAACAACAGGAAGACATCATCAGAAAGCAGTCTGAGGCATTTATAACACTGCTTACTCACCGAGGAATACTCGGTGAACAGAGTATTGACGATGAAAAACTGCGTAATGCCCGACAGGAACGAAAGAAAAACACATATCATAACACACTTATGCTGCTGAAACACTACCGCACGATTTCGTGGATGCTTGAATGCTTCCCCGATACAATTGCGGAGGAATTAGACAGACCGTTTGAGGGCATTGACGAACTTGTTGACCACATTGATGTCGAAATGTCTATGAACAACAGAAAGCTTGAAAGCAGAATGGCAGGCATACAGAAATCACGATTATTGCTTGACCGTGTGAATGAAGCTCTGACCGTTCTGAAGAAAAAGCCAAATGACGGCGAAAAGCTGTATAACTTGATTTATGAGACCTACATTGCGCCGGAAAAACTGTCGCTCACGGATATTTTATACAGGCTTGATATGTCGCCGAGACACTATTACAGACTTCGTGAGCAGGCAATCACAATTCTCTCAATACGCTTGTGGGCAGCTCCGGGAAAGGATGTTGATTTCTGGTTTGAAATGCTTACTCTTTTGGAGGGATTATCGTGAAAAATACTCCGGCAGAAAATTGGCACAAAATTGGCGCACCGATGCCGATGACAAGCGAATATAAAAGTGGTATAATGGTATCGTCCCAAAGTGGGACCGGACATATTCTCCGCCGTTTTTGAGTTTTCCCCCAAAACTTGAAAGCGGCTTTTTTTATGCCGATTTTTGAAGAAGGAGGTAAATTGACATGGTAAAACTCAAAAAGATACGGGATAAGCTGAGTCTTATGTATTGGTCAGCGGTTGCGGTTATATCAGGAACTATGATTTCGGTTCAGCCTGTTATGGCAGACACAATCTGGAACCGGTTTTCCACCATCATGAAAGATGTATACGGACAGATTGTTGCCATCAGCACCATCGTTGCCGTAACCGTTGCGGCAATAGCATTGGTCGTCCGAATGGTATCCCGAAACCAGCGTGCCGTTGATGAAGCTACCGCTTGGTTGAAGCGTATTGTAATCACATGGATTATTCTTAACTCTTTAGGCTTTGTGGTAACTTACTTGCAACCCCTAATTTCCGGCGGTAACTACAACGGATAAGTAAAATCATGTCAAGGACGGAGGTGATAAATATTGCTTGACTGGATATTCGAGGGAATTGTCAAATGGATCTCAAGTATTGTATCACAACTTATGGATGCGGTTTCAGGGTTATTTTTGAACACATTGAATACCGACCTGACAGCGATGGAAGAATACTTCCCGTTTGTTACGAAAGCATTTGATGTAATGCAGTATATGGCATGGGCAATTCTCTTTTTAATTACGGTTTGGCAGTTATTCCGCGTTTTCGGCGGACCGATTACGGAGGCTGAAAATCCATTGACATTGCTTGCGAGAAGTTCCTTGTTTGCTTTGCTTATCGGATATGCCAAGCCGATATTTCTGATTGCTTTGGATATTGCCAGAGCGCCGTATACCGCTTTAATGGATGTGGCGATGACCTCAGAAGATTTTACTTTTGCAGGGATAGAGCAGTCATTGAGTAACGGGCTTACGACATTCATAGCCATAACGTCTGTTGTCGGGCTGCTGCTCCTTATCATTCTTGAAATTTCCCTTGGCTGGAATTATTTCAAGCTTCTACTCGAAACCGTGGAAAGATACATTGTCGTAGGCGTGTTATGTTATACTTCTCCTCTTGCGTATGCAATGGGTGCCTCAAAATCAACTGTCAATGTATTTAAGGCATGGTGCCGAATGGTGGGATCACAGCTTTTGCTGCTCGTTTTGAATGTTTGGTTTCTCAGAGCCTTTAACAGTTCTATGGGACAATTCATGGGAAACGGCGGCGCGCTGTCAACAGGCGGAGGCAGTATATATTTATGGATGTTCTGTGCGTTGGCTTTCTTAAAAACTGCACAGAAATTTGACAGCTATCTTGCGTCAATGGGATTGAATGTTGCTCAGACCGGTTCCAGCATGGGTATGGAAATGCTTATGGCGGCAAGAGTTATCAGCAGTCTTGGCGGCGGTGCAAAAAGTGCCGGAAGTGTATTCAGAGGTACTGCATCGGCGGCAGGCGGAAATGCAGCGGGCGGATTTATGTCCGGCTTTGCAAATATGTTCAAGGGTAACAGCTATGTGCGTGATGCGGTTGTAAACGGCGGTACTCGTATGGGGGCAGGCGGTTCTCTTGGATTTGTCGGACGGGCATTCGGCGGTATGGCAGCCAGAAACGGTACTGTGCTTAACGCTGATTCAATATCGTCCGTTGCGTCGAAAGCGCCGAATGTATCCGGTACAATCGGCGGCGAGATTGCAAACCGCAGTTTGGGCAATTATATGCCTCAGCTTGGCGGGTACAAACTGAGTGATACACAGATTACCGGCGGTCAGATAAGTACAAAAGCTGAAGGCAGTAACGGAAAAATGTCTGATGTAGAGTTGTTCAGCACTTCGCAATTTGAAAAACCTGATGCTCCTCATTCTGTTGTAAAAGCAGCGGACGGAAGCGAATGGTATCAGATGGCAAGCGGCGACGGCTCGGAAGAATTTTATTCCGTGCCTAATTTCACCGGAGATGTTTCGGAAGCAGGTATGGTTAAAGAAAACTTTCCCGGCGCGGAAGACGGTACAGTTCTTCGTACTGCCGATGACGGCGTACTTGAAGCAACCGTTCCCGGTAACAGTTCTGCTCTATATAGCAGTGATGTATATAATCAGCCTGATGGTGCATTCTCCGTTGTTACCGATGAAAACGGCAATGAATGGTATCAGATACAATCGGCTGATATTGAAAGCGGCATAGCTTCTGTCCCGTCCGAAAAAGATGCTTACAGCTTTTCGGATATGCCTGACGATACGGCGTTCTCCTATGCAGGAAACGGTGTTGTTGAGGCAAGCTCGGATGATGGCGGCAGTTCACTTCTTTACAGCGGCGAGTTTTATAATGAACCGGACGCACCTCACTCTGTTGTTACGGATGATGCAGGTAACACTTGGTACCAAATGTCCGCAGACGATATTGCAGATGGTGTGCAGGCTCCGTCATTTAATGGCAATGCACTTGGATTTTCGGATATGCCCGATGATACCTCCTACTCCTTTGGCGGTAACGGAATTGTTGAAGCAAGTTCGGCTGACGGAGATTCCGTTTTATATAACAGTGCGTGCTTTGCAGAACCGGAAGGTTCTTATCAGACCGTTACAGACGCTGACGGAAACAGTTGGTATCAAATGTCCGCAGAAGCAATCGGAGACGGCAGCATTTCAGCACCGTCCTTTATTGGAAACGAGTCTGAAAGCTATAATCCGACATTCGGTGATCTATCACCTTCGTCTGAGAATGTTTCCTTCCCCGGTATGGCGGAAGAAACGGTACTCGCCTCGGCAGAAAACGGTGTTGTTATGGCAAACGAGGCTTCCGACAGCAATACACTCTGGTATAACAGTGCAGTCTATGACGAACCGGACGCACCCCATTCAACCATTCAATCTTCAAACGGCGTAAGCTGGTATGCAATGGAACCTCATGCGTCTGCACCTGAGTTTGAAAGCGGAGAAAATGCTGCCGCATACAATCAGGCACAGTTCCGCGAGTTCATGCCCGGCTACGGTCAGCAAATTACATCTGTTGACGGATCGAAAGCTGCTGAAGGTCAGTTTGAAGTTCGCCACAGTGACGGCGGCGGAACAAAATTCTATGATGTTACGCAATATGCCGCACCCAAAGGCGATTATCAGGTATTTGAAGACGCTAACGGAAAGCAATGGTATTCCATTAAGGGTGAACCTGCTGTTGAAAGAAAGCCTGTATACGAAAACGGTAAACCTGTTTATGAAAAAGACGGTAAGAATGTTAAAACCGTTTCGGTTGACAGTGTTCGCTATAAAACAACTCCTGCACGCTTTGGCAAACCCGGTAAACGGAAATCGGAAATCAAAGCTCCAAAGCGTAAAAAATGAAACAATGCAGTCGGATTGTATTATTCGGCTGCTTTGTTTTTTTAAAAAATCCGCTGAGAAATCAGCTTAAAATATATGAAGGAAGGTGTATCGCATGGCAGCGCAAGAGAAAAATCAGCTTGGCGACGGTTCGGATAATTATGCCGGAGCTGCCAAGCAAGCGGCAAATGCCGCTAAATCCGCAAAGGAAGCAGGCAAAACCGCCGCAAAAGAAACTGCGAAAAAAGGCGCTGAAGCCACTTCAAGAGCTGCGGCGGCAACTGTTAAGGCAAGCGTGGAAGGCGGAAAAGCCGCCGCACAAATCGCTGCCGGTACTGCGGCAGGCGGACCTGTCGGAGCTGCCATTTCGATTGCGTGGTCTATGCGGCACACCCTCTTTAAGATTCTGATATGCGTCTGCTTATCATTGACTTTTTTAATTGTTATGATAGTATCTCTCCCGTCAATTATAATGGATAGCATATTCGGAACAAACGGTACGCAGCCGGTAGAAGGCGTTACGATAACCTCGGTCTATGATAGTTTGGTGGTTGATGTTTCAAATGCTGTTGAAAACGGATACAACACATCAATGTCAAAGGTCGAAAACATAATCCGAAATGGCGGATACGATTACGAAACCTCAATGGCAGCCACAATCAATTATGCTCAAAGTTCGGCAGGTTATGATGTTTCATATATCCTTTCTGCGTATTCGGCTTCTCTGCAACAGAAAAATACAAGCAAAGATGATATGATTAACAAGCTGAATGCTGTTGCAGGCAAGATGTTTCCCGTAACTTACAAGGTTAAAACCACAACAGTTACGGAAACAAGCGATGACGGGACAAACACCGAAAGAACGGTTACATATGCGGAATGTACGATTCACCCATTTGATAACAATGTAATTGCGGAAGCATTCAGTATAGATTTGGATGCTAACTATGGCAATTTCAGTATATCTTACCGCGATGCCATTTCCAATATGGCAAACTCGCTCAAAATGACTTTATACAGTTCTTTGGGCGGCGGCGAGGGTGTTCCCCTTACCGATGCAGAGCTTATTGATTTTGTGAATAAGCAAAACTGTACTCAGGCAAGAAAGCAGCTCCTAACAACAGGACTTGCACTCGTCGGCAAGGTTCCGTACTTCTGGGGCGGGAAATCCGGTCCCGGCTGGAATGATGAATGGAATACTCCAAAGGTTGTTACTGCGGCAGGTTCTTCTTCAACAGGAACAATCAGACCGTATGGGCTTGATTGCAGCGGTTTTACAACCTGGGTTTATCAAACAGCTTTAGGCGTATATATCGGCGACGGGACTTCCGGACAGTATCCGAAAACATCGGCTGTTTCCGCATCGGATTTACAGATTGGAGATCTTGGCTTTCTGGCAAACTCGGGCGGCGGTGATTGGAATCATGTTCTTATGTTTGCCGGTTACGGTGATGACGGCTCACGAATGTGGGTTCATTCCTCCGGCGGCAGCGGTGTTATTCTAAACACACCAAGTTATGAGGCGAGTTTGGTATTAAGACGACCGAACGGTGTTGACTATAATATGGCGGTTTCCGCAGAGCCTTCCGGTACAGGTCTGTATACATTAGAGGTTGAAGTTACTCATTACTGCTCCTGTTATCAGTGCAACGGCAATACCCTTGCAAAAACCGCAAGCGGAAAACCACTTGCAGACGGTATGGTTGCGATGTCAAGCAATTATCCGTTTGGAACCCAGCTTATGATAAACGGAAAGCTATACACGGTCGAGGATCGCGGCGGCTCCGAAATTGAGAACAATATACATCGTGTTGATATTTATGTACCGAATCATCAGCAAGCTTTGAATCTCGGCAGATTCAAAACGACAGCTACGGTATATCGTATAGGCAGGTGAATGATATTTTGAATGAAGAAAAAGAATATAACAATATTTATGCTATTCCGGCGAATTATACGGATTCGGGAAAAATATTGGGCGGAATGCTTGAACTGCGAAATGCAATCGAAACCGTGCTTATCGTCGGTGCTGTCGGCTATCCCGAACTTATGCTGATACCGATGACGGGAACCATACGAATTGTTGTTATGACGGTTACGCTGCTCCCGCTTGCAGTTGTGGCAATGATGGGAATTGACGGCGACTCGTTATTTCAGTACGCAGCGCATATGCTGCGTTTTGCTTTACACAAACGCAAACTACATTTTAGAAGGGTGGGATATAAATATGCCGAAGAACAGCTCAAAACCAAAAAGAGAAAAAAGAAAAAAGCCGGAAAAGCTTGAATTCGTGCAGAATTTTATCCCGATTAAGGATATAAAGCACGGCATTATAGAAACAACAGACGGAAGATTTATCAAGATACTTGAAATCGAACCGATCAACTTTACGCTCCGATCATCTGAGGAACAGTTCGGTATTATATCCTCGTTTGCGTCCTGGCTTAAAATATCGCCGGCAAAGCTCCAGTTCAAGAGTATTACACGAAAGGCAGACTCGGATAAGCACATTGCTATGGTGCGAAAAGAGCTTGAAAGCGAGGAAAATGAACAATGCCGAAAACAGGGCGAAGATTATATACGGTTTATAAAGGAAGTCGGAAGCCGTGAAGCTCTTACAAGGCGATTCTTTCTCATATTTCAGTATGAGGAATCAAGGCACAGCGATAATGACGATTTCGGTCAGATTTACGGTGTTCTGCAAACGGCAGAGCAAAATGCGAGAACATATTTTCTGCAATGCGGTAATACGATTATTCAGCCGAAAGATCCTGATGAAGCCGTTGCTGAAATTCTGTATATGTTTTTCAACAAGCGTTCCTGTGTAGACGAACCGTTTTCTTCAAGAGTTGACAGAGTGGTTATTGACACAATGGCGGCAAAAAACAAGGTAATCGGCATTGATCCGATACCGCCGATTAAAACCGTAAATTTTATTGCGCCGAGAGGAATTGACCTCGAGCATTACAATTATATCGTAATGGACGGAATGTACTACTCCTTCCTGTATATCAAGGGAAACGGTTTTCCGGGCAGAGTCCGAGCCGGCTGGATGTCCTCAATGATTAATGCCGGTGAAGGCATTGATGTTGATGTCTTTCTGTATCGTGAAAACCGAAGCAGAACGATTGACAAGGTTGCACAGCGTATAAGGCTTAACCGAACGAAGCTTAAAAGTATGCAGGACACAAGCACCGATTATGAAGAACTGACGAACTCCATACAGTCGGGATATTTTATAAAGAACGGTATTGCGAATTATAACGAGGATCTGTTTTATATGTCGGTGTTTATAACGATATCCGCAAAAACCTATGAAGAACTCCTCTGGCGCAAACAGCAAATGGTTGATATGTTAAAGTCAATGGATATGTATACAGGCAACTGTCGGTTTCAGCAGGAAAAAGCACTATGCTCTGTTATGCCGTTTCTGAAAATGGATTCTTCACTTGAAAAGAAATCAAGACGAAATGTTCTGACAAGCGGTGCTGCGTCAACCTATATGTTCACTTCCTTTGAAATGTCGGATGATACGGGTGTTTTGCTTGGCGTTAACCGCCATAATAATTCCTTGTGTATTGTCGATTTGTTCAACACGAAGAAAAACAAAAATGCCAATCTGACGCTGCTCGGAACAAGCGGCGCGGGAAAAACCTTTACTATGCAGCTTTTAGCCCTCAGAATGAGAATGAGAGGAATCCAGTGTTATATCATTGCCCCGATAAAAGGTCATGAGTTTCGCAGAGCGTGTAATAAGGTTGGCGGTCAGTATATTAAGATTGCTCCGGGTTCTCCGCATTGTATCAATGTCATGCAGATACGGCACACGACTTCTCCTGCAATGGATCTGATTGATGAAATGGATTATTCTGAAAACAATTCTATGCTTGCCTCAAAAATTCAGCAGCTTATGATATTCTTTTCATTGCTTATTCCCGATATGTCAAATGAAGAAGAACAAATGCTGGATGAAGCACTTATAAAAACATATGCGGATTTCGGTATCACACACGATAACGATTCCGTGTATGTTGATAAAGACGCAAATCCTCCGGTACTAAAAGAAATGCCGATACTCGGAGATTTGCATAAGAATTTGCTTGATAATCCGATGACGCAAAGGATTGCGATTATCGTAAGCCGGTTTGTAACAGGTTCGGCGCAGTCGTTCAATAGACAAACGAATGTTGACCTGTCAAATAAATATATAGTGCTTGACCTGTCGGAGCTGAAAGGAAAGCTTCTCCCTGTCGGAATGGTAATAGCTCTTGATTATGTATGGGATAATGTAAAGGCTGACATAACAAAGAAAAAAGCTATTATGATTGATGAAATCTGGAAGCTTATTGGTGCGTCGTCAAGTAAAGAGGCGGCTGAATTTTGTCTTAACATTTTTAAGACGATCCGAGGTTTTGGCGGTGCCGGTATTTCGGCATCACAAGACCTTTCGGACTTTTTCAGTATGGAAGACGGCAAATACGGCAGAGCCATTATAAATAACTCCAAAAACAAGATCATTCTGAATCTTGAACCTGATGAAGCCAGATATGTTCAGGATGTTCTGAAGCTTACAAAAAGCGAGGTTCGTTCCATTACGCAGTTTGAACGGGGCGAAGCACTGATACACTCGAACAATAACAAAGTTCCGGTTATTATAAAAGCCTCCAAGCAGGAACAGGAAATGATAACAACAGATCGTGCCGAGCTTGAAACTATTCTTAAAAAGCGGCAGGCCGAAAAAACGCATTCCGAACAGAATACGCATTAAGATAAAAATACGCATAAAGGTGGTGATAAAAATGCTGTTGGAAGATGAAAAATATGTGGTAAAGTGGCTGTCGCAGTACGGGACATTGCCAAGAAAGCAAATCGTTCAAATGCTGCAAAAGCCGCCGGACACTGCGAAAAAGATTATAAATAATCTAAAACGGCAGCTCAGAATATCGGAAATCGGCGACGGATATTATCTGGCACTTGATCCTATGAGCAAGCCAGATCAGAGAGTTATCCTTGCAGTGTGGGTTTTGCTCCAATATATTGACAAAGTGGAACCTATGGCACATTACCCGGCTGTTTATCCGTCTCAGATATTTTTTCTGAAAGATAATATCGGATATGAAATTGTAACTCTTTATGACGGCGAGGAACATTTGCTAAGGCTGCTGCGCCCCGAAGACGATCTTAAATATATCATCATAGTTCCGACAATTACAATGGCGGCAAGCTTGAAACTGCCGAAAGCTCCGTGCATATTTGCAACGGTAGATTATAACGGCCGTGACGAACCCGATATTACATTTTATTCTGAGGAGGCGATAAAAAATGATATATAACAGCTTTGGCGATTCGCTGAAAAGGCTCGAAAGAAAACTGAAAATTATCGGAAGCACGATTGAAAATGTTCGTGCTTTTTTTGATTGCGGAAATACCTATCAGATGTACGAACACGCATTAAAGCTTGAAGAACAAATGGAACAGGCTGTTCTTTTAAGCAGAACGATTCCTGCATACACCGGAAAACCGCTTGCACAGGCTGAGGTCAGCAACATTGAACGGCTTAATATTCCTCTGGAAATCGGGTTTACGAAAGAAGGCTGGTTTTCATTGAGAATACCGGCACTGCTCCCAAAAAAATCACAAGGCTCTGCCGAGTATGTGCGTTCTTTCCTTTATCCGGCAATGAAAGAGTTTTTTGAAGGGCTTGCCCCGGTTCGGTATACAGACTGTATTTTGATATATCGGCACATATATGATGAAAAGCGGCCGGAACGCCGGATGCGCGATCATGACAATATCGAAATCAATATGGTTTCGGATATTGTCGCTATATATGTTATGCCGGACGACGGGCCGGAAATCTGCTCACATTATTATTGCAGTGCGAAAGGACAGACGAACAGAACAGAGGTTTATGTACTGCCCAAAAGTGAATTTGCGGTGTGGCTTACAATAGAAAATTCTATGCCTGATGAGGGGGTGAAACTTTATGAAAGCCCCGTTTTTTGGAAAGAAAAACATATGTAAAAAACCGAAAATTCCGCCGAGAAAAAAAGACATATCTTTTGATAGGTACAAAAAGCGCATAAATACTGAGGTTTCGGAGGATTTAGAGAGCCGAAATTCCGACGAAGAGAGCAGTCATGTTGTCGGAAAATTCTCCGATTCGGGAGGTGGAATAAATGATACACTTCCGCCCCGGCAGTCATGCGTATGACATCGTTTCCGTCATCGGAATAACAGGCGAATTTCCTTACCGTTCCGTCAGGCTTTTTGGTAATGCACGAACATATAAGGTGCTTATCGGAAGATTGCGTGAGGTACAAACCTTTCGTGATTACAATTCCGGAGATGAGATGACCTGTCGGCTTTTGACCGTTACCGGAAAGTCTTTTGGGAAAACTGTCAGACTGTATAAGGCGGCAATTCCCATACTGAGATGGATTTCGCCATATGCAGAGGAGAATTATTTAAGCGCATCATGGAATCACGGATTTCCGGGCGACATTTCCCATACTGAACGCAATCACAGAGTTGCCGAGGCTGCAATCATGTGCATCCGAGCCGGAATTAAGTCAAGACCTTATGAGTTACCTAAGCTGCAGAATGAGGTTATAAAAAGAATGGAGTTTAATCAGCCTTCGTTTTATTTTGCCAAGAGCTTGAAACATATCGGTCAGACCGAGATGAATAAAACAATGTTTACCCGGATTGCAGGGGCAATTTTTATAAAGCATAATTGCTATGCTGTATATAACACCCGCAATGCAGTTATGAAATGGAATGGTATGGGTGAATTCAAGACGCTGCACAGTTTAATCGAGGTCGCCAGATTGAATGCCGGTGTTTCACAAATTGACACAGCGATACTTTTCGGTGAGTCTTACAAAACGGCATATAAGACAATGCTGGAAAATCAAAAAAACAGGCGCCTTGAATTTCGTTTCGACGGAATATACAGACATATTCATTTTGTTCCCATGAACGAGTTCGGAATAAGACTTCTGAAAATCTTGATTCTCCCAGACCGAAAACAGAAATTGCTTGATTTATTGTTTGAGCCTGAATGCCGGTCAAATGATTTGGGAGCGTTTGAGTATGACGCATATATAAATGGCGTTTATGTGCTGTCTTTCTTGGATAGTGATATTGCACGCCTTATGCGTTTTAGCGAAGCGAGAAGTTATCGAACAGAGATGCTTGAGGTACTCTGTTTTCCTGAACAGGTTGAACTTATAAAAAATTATCTTGGTTCTGATGTCAGTATCAAGACAATCAGACTTGAACAAATTGAAGATGCACTTAGCGGAGGTGATGCCAATGGACAATGAAAAAAAGCGGCGAATTGTTATTATTGCTGCTATCATACTGGGAGTCTTGGGACTTACTTATCTCGGCGGAATGATTGGACAGTTCATGGACCATTATAAAACTTGGCTCGGTGCAGGCGGTGTCGGCGGCAATACCGAAATGAAATCCGTCAATTTCAGTCCGCTTGCGTGCATCCCACAGGCATTTACCATAAACGGATTAAAAGGAATACTCGGTATCATTCTCGCAGCGGCGGGAATTTTTTTGTATGTCAGATTTCACGATAAGTTTGACGGCAAAGAAATAGATCCGAGAGGTTTTGCAAAAAGCAAAACGGGTGCTTACGGCACGGCAGGCTGGATGTCCGAGACTGACATGAACGAAACACTGGAGATATCCCCTGTTGAAAAGGCCGGCGGAGTTATCTTGGGTGAATATAAGGGAAAAGCTGTTTGTATGCCGAAAGATACAAGGTTTAACAGGCATATAGCAATCTTCGGTGCATCAGGAACAATGAAGTCAAGGGCTATAATCCGTAATGCATTGTTTCAGGCGATAAAAAATTCCGAGTCAGTGGTAATCACCGATCCGAAATCCGAATTGTATTCCGACACAGCAGACCTGTTCAGAAAAAACGGTTACGAAGTTAAGGTATATAATTTGGTCAACCCTGAGCATAGTGATTCATGGAACTGTATGTCAGACTTAAACGGAGATACGCTTATGGCTCAGACCTTGACAAATGTCATTATCGGAAACACGAGTTCGGGTAAGGGCGACCACTTCTGGGATAACGGCGAGGGCAACTTACTCAAGGCTCTTGTTTTATATGTGGATCTGGATAAAACCCGAACCGAACAAGAGAAAAATCTTCCCGCAGTGTATCAGCTCTTAACCCGTCATACTGAAAGACAATTGACGGCATTGTTTGAAAAGCTGCCAATGGACCATCCGGCAAGAGCGCCGTTTAACCTGTTTGCTCAATCGAGTGATACAGTCAAATCAGGAATAATACTGGGACTTGGCACGCGGCTTCAGGTTCTTCAGAATGAGTCTGTGAAAAACATAGCTACCGAATCGGATATTGATTTAACCGCCCCCGGGAAGAAAAAATGTGCATATTTTATGATACTGAGCGATCAAGACGCAACAATGGCGTTCCTCTCATCGCTCTTTTTTTCATTTATGTTCATCAGACTCTCAAGGTATGCAGACTCACGCCCCAATCAGTGCTGCGATGTTCCAGTCAATCTGATATTGGATGAATTTAACAATGTCGGGCGTATCGGCGGCGCTGCGGACGGAAGTGATTTTGCACGCTCGCTGAGTGTTGTCAGATCGAGACAAATCCGAGTTATGCTCGCTGTGCAGAGTTTGGGACAGCTCCAGAACAGATATCCGAACAATCTCTGGTCGGAAATTGTGGGCAACTGTGATATCCAGCTGATGTTAGGCTGTACCGATGACTTAACAGCCGAGCATTTCTCAGACCGAAGCGGAGATATGAGTATCCAGATTGATACCACCATGACGGTTCGGCAAACCATTGCGGTAGCTCAGGTGATACCCCAGTACCGTCATACTGAGGGGCAAGGCCGACGAAAGGTACTTACTCCCGATGAGGTGCTGCGGCTGCCGAACACACAAATGCTTTGTATTATCAGAGGGTGTAATGTGCTGAAACTCGATAAGCTTGATTATACCAAGCACCCAATGGCAAAGCAGATAAGTAAAATATCCGTGATGGACTATTATCCAAATACGCATAGGAACGACATGCATGTCGAAATCATTGATGGAGATGCTCATAAAAGTGCCGATTTGTCAAACTCGAAAAAAAGCTGTGTTAATCCTAATCAGAATGCTGACATGGTCCACGAAGAGTTGCAGCAAGGCACTGTTCTCCAAGACTCAGAAACCGTAAGGCAAAATGCATTGCCGGATTGCGAATGCGCACAAAAATCTAACGAAGAAAAAGCTGTTTCCACCAAACCGACAGAAAAGAAACGATTATACAGTTCGGCGAAACCGCCGGACGACTTTTAGTTATATTCTCTTCCGTTAAAATCGGGAGTTTATATATAAAATTATGAAACCTTAAAGGAGGTAAATTTTATGCCAAGAAAGCAAACACGCGCAATTGCTGAACCGACCGAAATTCAAACTCAGTCTGAGGAAATGAACGATACTCAGGCTGCGGGCATCAGTGAGGGGGAAAATTTTCCCCAGACCGATTCTGAAAACACCGATTCTCAAAGAATTCAAGATGAAGACGGCGCCAATGTCGATGGAAGCGAAGCAATTTCTCAGACCGAGCCTGAAAGCAGCGATAATTCGCCGCAGAATGCCGTCCCGGGTTCCGAAGGCACTGAAAATTCAGATGTTATCCAAACTGACTCGGAAATCAATGCTGATTTTGAAGATTCTGACCCGGGTAACATGTCATCCCATGAAAAAAACGAAGAATCCAAGACCGAAAAGACCGGCAAAGCTGAAAACGCCGAAGGCGGAACAACTGTATCTCAGTCTGATAAATCGAATACGGACAGCTTGGAAAATACAGATGACGCTGCAAGGATTATTAAAAAAACAAGCACGACAATAAAGCGTGCCGGGCGGACTCCCGTAATCGCTATTGATGAAAGGCTTGTCGCTCAAACCGACGAGGAAAAGCTCAGAGATAACCTCATCGACCTTGTAGAGTCCTTGAAATCAAATGTATTGTTAAGCGGCACGGTCCAGGGCGTCGAACAATCGCCCAATAATCCATATTCTCTTGCAGTCATTTATCACGGTGAGTTCAAAATCTTAATTCCTGCAAACGAGTTTATGGAAGAACCCGATGATACTCATGACCAACCAAAAGAAACGGTTCTCAACTATATGATGACAAGACGAATGGGCGCTGAGGTCGATTATGTTATCAAAGGTATTGATGCAAATGCAAGAATTGCGGCTGCGAGTCGGCTTGAAGCAATGCGTATAAAACGAAGACAGTATTATTTTGCAACAGACCGGGACGGAAACAACATAATTCATTCCGGGATCAATGCTGAAGCCAGAGTCGTATCCGTCATCCGTGCGGGGATATTTGTTGACCTTTTCGGTCTGGAAACATATATCCCGCTGAAAGAGCTGAGCTATCAGAGATTGCTTGATGCGGCATCACAGTTCCAAACCGGTCAGAGAATCCTTGTTAAGATCCTTGAGGTCGAACGGAAAAATCACGATGTTCGGGTTTTGGCTTCGGTAAAGCAAGCAACGGAAAATCCATATGAAAAAGCCCTCAGAAAATACAGCATCGGCAATAAATATGTCGGCACTGTCAGTCTGGTAGATACAAACGGTGTATTCGTAGCTTTGGACGGCGGAATTGATTGCCTTTGTGCATATCCGAAAAGAGGCCGCCCTCCAAGAGGTGCGAGAGCAACGGTACGTATTATCGGTATCAATTATGAGGCGAACAGAATTTGGGGCGCCATAACCCATATCTCTGCTCCAAGATGATTTTTAGTGGCAGAAAGGAGTGCATGTATATGTCATTAAATGATGAACTCGGCACTAAAGAGCAAAAGAAACGAAAAGAAATCGCTGCTCATACAAGAGCGATGATACTTAATCAGTTAAATGTTCATGATGAAGATGAAAGTTCTATTATGACTGATTATAGAAATTACTATTTGCAGATTTCTTTTTCGGAGCTGCATCCGCTGATGGTATTTTGTCTTGCAAAAGGTCTTAAATCACCGAGTACAGCGAAGCAAAAGCAGATGACCAATGAATTGAACCTTAAAAGTATTCTCGGCAGCCACGCCATCAATGATGAAGTTGGCTGCTATTCTTATAGGGCAACTCATTGGCTTGATGAAGAACTTACCCCCTCGCGTTTTTTTGAAATTCTTAACCGCTGTATAGACGAAGCGGATAAGGGTTACTTCAAAATTGCGGGGTAAGCTGAAAGCGAGGTAAAAATAAAATGGATGCAGTAAATCTATCCGGCAGTTTGCTTTGCCCGAGATGTCAGACCGGGCTTAACGCATTACTGTTAGATCCGCTTGAGCCTATGTGTCCGTATATGAGCTGTCATAACGGAAATAGCTGCTCTCAGTTCAGACAAATTGTTGATAAGTCCGCCGAACACGGACTTAAATAAAAATTTTTAGGAGGAATTTTCAAATGAAAATCAAAGAAAATCTTAAAAAGATTGTATCTGCGGTATTAACCGCCTCAATGCTCATTGGTGTTTCTCCAATGATTACACCTATTACGACCTATGCGGCACAATCGAATGATTATGTCGATCCTGCCGACAGCTGGCTGGAAACAAACAATCGTACAAACGAATTGGACGCCAATGCAACTGTAACTTCAGGAACGCAGTGGTGTTTTGTGTGCAATAAGGAAACATTGTCAATATCATACCGTGTTCCCGAATACACAAGGACCGGCGAAACGGCGCTTAACCGAGGCGTAAGATATTCGGACGGAACTTGTTTTGACGGTAAATCCCACGGAAACCTTGATGACGGCAGACCGGGAATTGACGCATATTACACCGGCTCGCACTGGACGAAGGCAATCTGTCAGATTTGCGGAACCTTAAACCCGTCCGACGGTGTGAACGATTATAACTTTAATCGCAATGTCTATTCACTCAATCCTTGCGACAATAACTTTTTCTTGGATTTTGACAATACCACATATACTCCATACAACAGCTCGTATCATACAACTTTGTTAAAAGCGGGCAGGTATTGTCAGTTTTGCAAAGGTACAAAAGCAAAGGCAACCTCTCAGCGAGAGTATCATGATTTTACAGAAACCATTGACGCACAGGTCGGAAATAACAGATTCTTCATATCTGAAAAATGCGATGACTGTGATTATGAAACAAGTGAATATATAACTGCAAAATCAGTGATTTCATCATATTACGGAACTGTTGACAAAAAAGCACATACCGTAACAGTGGCAGACTTGTCGGACAGCGGCGTGCATACAAGCATTCGATATGGTACTTCCGCAGGTAAATGTAACCTTACTTCTGCACCAAACTATACCGACGCAGGATATTATCCGGTATACTATGAAATCAGTTATCGGTATGACAGCGAAACAATGGTTGAAAACGGTGTAAGCTATGTATGGCTTTTAGCCGATGACAGCGATAAGGACAACAGCGGCGGAACGGTTATTATCCCGCCCGAAAAGCACGAACACGATTATCGTTACCTCGAAACCGTTGCTCCCTCTTGTGATAATCTCGGTTATGAAAGATGGCAGTGCGACGGCTGTGGTAATCTTGACAAGAGAAATTACACAAAGGCAACCGGGCATAATTACAAGACAATTACAATTCGTGAAGCTACTTGTAAACAGGGCGGTTTGAAATTAAACCTTTGCGACAAGTGCGGCAATTTCTATGAGGAAACCACTCCCGTCGGTGAACACAAATACAAGACCGAAAAAGTCCAGCCGACTTGCAAAATGACAGGCTATACAAATCATACTTGTGAAATTTGCGGTAATTCATATATAACTGATATGACACCGATTATTTCTCATTCCTATGAGCGTATCACAAAAGAGCCGACCTGTACCGATAAAGGCTATACAACATCGACTTGTACCATGTGTGGACTGAGTTATGTTTCGGACTATACAGATCCGACAGGTCATAATTGGGATGAAGGTCATTCTGTAACTTCATCTACCTGCACGGCGGACGGTGTGATTGAGTATCACTGCACCAATGCAGGCTGCAAAGAAAAGATGATCAAGGCAGAAAGTGCAACGGGACATACACCGGGCAAAGCTGCTACTTGCACAGAACCGCAAACTTGCGAAAAGTGCGGTACGGTATTAGCACTTCCGAAAGGACACAGCTATTCAAAAAATATTGTTATGCCTACTTGCACAGCTATGGGTTATACGGAATACAAATGCGATAACTGCGATGACAGCTATATTGGCGATTACACCGATAAAGCAGAACACGATTACAAAAAGTCCGTAACTGCTCCGAGTTGTACGGCTATGGGATACACAACATACACTTGTAAAAACTGTGATGATGAATTTATTTCAGACTACACGGAAAAGAAGCCTCACAATTACAAAGCAGAAATCACAAAACCGACTTGTACGGAATTTGGGTTTACAACCTATACCTGTGCCGACTGCGGTGATACTTATGTTGCGGATTATACCGATAAAACAGAACACAATTATGCCAAAAAGGTTATTCCGCCGACCTGTACCGAACACGGTTATACTGTTTACACTTGCCCCGACTGTGGCAAAGAGTATATCGGCGATTTAACCGACTGTGAAAAGCACACCTACAAGAAAACCGTAGTTCCACCCACTTGCACAGAAATGGGATATACAATTTACACCTGTGAAAGCTGCGGCGATAGCTACAAGGCTGACTATGTTGACAAAGCTGCTCACGATTATACAAAGACTGTAACTGCTCCGACTTGCACGGCTCTCGGATATACAACATACGAATGCAAAAACTGTGATTATAAATATATCAGTGATTACACCGATAAAATCAATCACAGCTATATTGCTGATGTAACCGAGCCTACTTGTACGGCTTCCGGATATACTGTCTATACTTGTGAAAACTGCGGTAAAACCTATACGGCTGACTACAAAGATATGACAGGACACAAACCCTCTGATTGGATAATTGACGACCCAGCGACTATCGAACATGCCGGAGAAAAGCATACGGAATGCTTAACCTGCGGCGAGGTACTTTCGAGAGCTGCAATTCCGCAGCTTGTAGAGAAAGACCGTACCGATGAGGACGGCAACTCCAAAGTCGGAGATTTCTCTATTCTTGTAACCAATAAGGACGGGAAACCGATTTTTGATAGTGAAATCAGCATTGACATAAATAATAATGTAACTATTAAATTACCAAGCGGCAGATTGCTTGATTATGCTGACCAAACCATTATAACTGCAATTAACACGGATTCACAGCAGCCGAAATCGGAGTTGCAGATTTTTATCTATGATGAAAACAATAACGCAGCAACGGGAAAAACTGACGAAAACGGTCAGCTGAAAGTTCCGAACAGCAAGACATCTACCGGCGACAACAGCGGCACAGTTGGCAAAGATGACGAGGATAAGAAAAACACCTTTGTTGTTAAAGTAACCGACAAAACGAATATCATTGTTCCGAATTGCGAGGTCTACATCGGCGAGAGCAACAATATCGTTGTGGATTTGCCGGAGGGCATTAAGCCGACAAGCGAATATCCCGTTATTATAACTGTTACCGACCAGCACGGACAGCCGCAGCAGGGCGTTACTGTAATTACATTAGGAGATGCCGATTACATAGAGAAAGGCATTACTGATATGTTCGGAAAAATCACATTGCCGACAGCAAAGGACGGCTTTACAGATGATACAGGCAAGGTGCGCATTGACGGAATGTATGTGTTTGTCAATGACGAAAACGGTGCTATCGAAAACGCTTTTGTAAAACTGAATGATGACGGCGCGATCTCGGTAACATTGCCGGACGGAACAAGTATTGACTATGCAAACCGCATTACAGTAACCGTAACCGACAAAGACGGAAATCCTTTGAAAGACATTTCCGTTACCGTTTCGGATAAGGCTGAAAAGAGCTTGACAGACAAAACTGATGAAAACGGAAAAATGGTTGTTCCGCCTTTGAACGAGGATATTACTGATGAAAACGGTGTCGGCAAGGTCAACGGGTATAATGTGGTTGTAACCGATGAAAAAGCACCAATCGCCAATGCGTTCATCACAATTTCGGAGGACGGCAGATTATCTGTTAAACTTCCCGAAGCAAACAAGATTGACATTGAAAACAGAATCAGCGTTGTTTTAACCGACAGCGAGGATAAACCTGTTAAGGGTATGACTGTTGCAATCACTGAAACCGCAACCGAGGGCGAAGCAAAAACGGCGGTTGATGTTACAGATGAAAACGGAAAAGTTACGGTTCCTCCCACAACAATTGACTATACCGATATTAATGGTACGGCAAATGTTAAAGACTATACCGTAATTGTTGAGGATACAAAGTCAAAAATTGAAAAAGCGTTTGTAACGCTTAACGAAGACGGCACGATCTCGGTATTGCTTCCCGAAAACCTGAAAATCGAGCATAGCAACAGAATTACTGTAACGGTGCTTGATAAGGATGGCAACGGCGTGAAAAATATCTCTGTAACCGTGAAAGAAAATATCCCCGAAGCAACGGAAACTGAAACCGAAAATAAGGTTGAAGCTAAAATTGCAGTCGGTGTTACGGATAAAGACGGCAAGGTCATTGTTCCTCCTGCAAGCGAAGGTATAACCGACAAAGACGGAAAAACCGACATTTCCGAAACTATCCCCGGCAAGGACACAGACGGTGACGGCAAGGAAGATACCGAAGAAACAAAAACCATTTATAACATTCTTGTTGAGGATACCAAAGGAAAAATTGAAAATGCGTATATCGAAATCAAAGACGGCAAAATCACCGTTACGCTTCCCGATACGCATACGCTCACAACTTCAAATCAGACAACTGTAACCGTGCTTGATAAGGTCAACAAAGGTGTTGCAAATGTTTCCGTAACCGTTACGGATAAAAATAAGACAACTGCAACAAAATCTACCGATACAAACGGTAAAATTACTGTTCCCGTCAAGTCAACAGGCGGCGGATCCTCCTCTGGTGGCGGCGGTAGTCGTGGCGGCAGCAGCGGTGGCAGCTACATAAATTCCAACATCACAAATATTACCGTAACAAATAAAAGCGGAAAAACTGTATCTGTTTCAAAATCAACCGACAAGGACGGCAAAATCACGCTGACACTTCCGAATGGTGCAGATCTCACAGGTGATAACTACTACACCATTAAGGCAACCGACAATAAAGGCAATGCAAAGGCTGAAATTTCTATCGTTTTGAAAGATAAGAAAAATAACACAGCTAATGGCACAACGGATAAAAACGGTATGCTGATACTTCCCGGAAGCAAACACAAGGCATATATTATGGGATACCCGGATGGTTCATTCAGACCTGACGGTGATATGTCCCGTGCTGAAGCTGCGGCAATCTTTGCACGTCTTATCGCGGATAAGAAAAATGAGTCTGTGAAAGGAACGCCTTCATTTAAGGACACACCGAACAACGAATGGTATTCTGCTTTTGTTGGTTATCTTGAAAAATATAATATCATAAGCGGATATGAAGACGGCACATTCCGTCCGGATGAATCAATTACACGAGCAGAATTCGTTACAATCGCAGTTCGCTATTATTCGTTATTTAATGAGGTAAAATCAGTATCGAATACGACAAAATACAATGACCTTTCAAATAACTACTGGGCAATTAAGAATATAAGCTATGCGACAAGTGAGAAATGGCTCAATGGCTATTCCGATGGATCATTCAGACCTGATATTGTCGTTACACGAGCTGAGGTTGTGACGATTATTAACCGTGCAACGGGACGCAATGCCGATACAGAATTTATCAACAAAAATCTGACTGTTCTCAACAGATTTACAGATGTTAAGAACAATTCCCACTGGGCAGCATATGACATTTTTGAAGCATCAAATGATCATACCGGAATAACCAGCGGTTCAAACGAAATCTGGAGCAAATAAATTGGTGTGAGGGAGTCGCAAAATCGGCTCCCTCATTACAGAAAGGAAAAACCATGAGAAATATAATAAACAGATTAATACTAACATTGCTTATACTGACTTGCATCAGCAGTGTTGTCATCCCGGTGTATGCGGATACAGACGGTACGGAGTTACAGGTTGTCGAGCCGCAGAAACTGGAAATACAGCTTGGTCAAAGCTGGGCCGGCGTAGAGTTTACATTAAAAACTGATGCCGGTATGTACCCGAACGCAATTCCTGTTGATGAAACCGGTGTACTGAAATTAGAAATCGGCGGTAGCAAAAGTTATGTTCTTTCATGCTTACAGTCATCTATTGATATTCCCGATCCGGATAACAATACCCCTGCCACATTGATGACCTTAACGCGCGATAAGCAAAACACTGCTGCAGCTGAGGAAAAAGATAACGAACAGTCTGAAACGATTCCGGTAACACAGATAGTTTTTCTTGCGGTTGGAATCGCCCTTGCGATAAGCGCTTTGGTGGCTATTCATATTACCTCAAAACGCCATAGCTCAGATGACGACGATGAAGAAGATGATGCTGAATAATCTCTCAGACTGAAATAAAAAAGCAAAAATATTACTTATAGTAATATTTAATAAAATAATTAAAATAAATATTACTATAAGGGTTGACAACGGGGCTATTCTGTGGTATACTATAACCGTGGCAGGGGTTTGTATCCAGGCTTTCGGTTCTTCGGGATTCCCGGAGGCAGACTTAGATATAAGGAACCGTTACGGAGAAGCATAGTGAGCAATCCATAATGATACAGCCCCTAACAATTGAATATGTAGCCGAAAGGCTGCTTAAATACTTACAGAGTCAAACGCCGAGTGAGACACCAATATATCGGCACTTTGATTCTGTATGCCTATTTTTGCAGACTTTCGGCTTTTTTTATTGCATATCAGAGCCAAAACATTTAATGATTGGAGGAAAACAACATGAAGAAAAAAAGAAAGGGAATCACCGGCGGCATTCACCGCTGCCCGTATTGCGGCAGTCCTGTTACCTACAGGAGTGCTGATGGTATCTATAAAGATAACAGCCGCGGAACAATGCTCTATGTATGTTCACATTACCCGGAATGCGACGCATATGTGCGCGTTCATACAGGAACAAATATTCCGGTGGGAACAATGGCGGACCGAAAGCTTCGTAAGCTCAGAAATGAGGCACACAAACATTTTTCAAAACTGATCCGCGATGACTATATGACCAAGCAGGAGGCATATCAGTGGCTTGTCGGTTTGCTCGGTGCACCACAGCGGGAAGCTCATATCGGATATTTGAGTGAGTATTATTGCAATATTGTCATTGAGGAAAGCAAAAAGGAATATGAACGCTATTTAAGAAAAAAACGTGAAAGAAAAAATTTTGAAAGGAGCGCGTTGGCATCATGACATTAACGAAAGAAATGCAAAGGAAAGTCGAAGAAAATATGGGACTTGTCGGTAAAGTTATAAGTGATAAGATTCACGGCTTGGATACTCCGAACTTTTATTCTTATGACGATTTGTTTCAAATCGGCTGTATCGGTTTATGCAAGGCTGCTTACAGCGATTGCGGCGGAACGTTCTCTACATATGCGTATAGACTCATCTGGAATGAAATTTGCGACGCTCTGCGCTATGGAGTGAAAAAATCCAAAGCGGAACAATTACTTGAGGATATCAACAGTATTCGAGCTGAAGAAACTGCCGCGCCATCATTTGAAACGCAGGTTGAGTGCATCGAAACAATAAATAAAGTAAAAAAGGGCGCACCCACCGGTATTGCAAAAGGGATTGACGCACTGATGATGTCTGTTGTAGGAGGATATTCGTGCAAGGAAATCGGCAAAAAACTTCATATGCGGACAAATATTGTAACAGCACAGATGTCAAAAGCACGCAAGTATCTGCGTAAAATTCCTGAGCTTAACGACTTATACTTCGCCGGTGATGCTGTATGAGAAAAAAGAGATTTATAATACCGGGATTGATTCTGTTTGTTATCGTACTGGCATTCAAGCATGTCCTTTTTATCGGATATGTTCCGAGTGAGTCTATGGAACCGACACTGAAAGCCGGAAGCTACATTATTGGCAGCAGAATTTATGGTGAACTGAAAACCGGAGATATTATAATATTTGAGCATGATGGAAAAATGTTTGTCAAACGCATAGCGGCAACAGAAGGAGAACGGATCACCGAAAACGGATTTACTTATATTGTTCCCAAAGGCAGTTATTTTGTCATGGGCGACAATCGGAATAATTCATTTGATTCACGATATTGGGCAGAACCGTTTATCACATCGAATGAAATTAAGGCTAAACTTTGGATGCATTAAAATCACAAAACGGCAGTTGTTAGTACCGATAAACAACTGCCGTTTTTATTGCAAAACAAAATATTTTCATACTATTTAACAAAAAACGCCTGCATTCCTTGTGTAATAAGGATTTGGAGTATTCCACAAAGCAAAAGTCAATGTTAAAATAATAATAGTCATTATAACACAAACGGCGAAAAAAAGCAATATTTTTTGAGAATTTTTAAGAAATTCTCCGTCAAAAATTTAAGGAGATGATTTGATATGGCACGAAGAGGCGAAAACATTTACGAAAGAAATGATGGAAGATTTGAAGGACGGTATATCAAAGGTTATGATATAAACGGAAAAGCAATCATAGGTTATATATACGGCAGATCTTATAAAGAAGCTAAAGAAAAATTGGCTTTTGCAAAAGCACAGGTTGAACATGAGCGAAGCAAACCACCCTCTGAAATGTATATTTCGGAATGGTTTGAAAAATGGCTGTCTACGCAAAAACATATAAAAAAGTCTTCTTACTCGGTTTACTCCTCGCTGATCAAACGGCACATAGTAAAAAGGCTTGGAAAACTGCGTTTATGTAATATTACAAAAGATAATCTGCAAGATTTTGTTGATAGCTTGGCACAAAAATTTCAGCCTTCTTATGTCCGGACAATATACACCGTTTTAAGATTAGGGCTTGAGGCCGCCGAAGATCGGAATTTAGTCAATGATATATGTAAAAAAATCAAGCTTCCAAAACTGAAACATAAAGAAGTTATTGTGTTCAGCAAACAGGAGCAAAAAGACATTGAAAAATACTTAGAAAATTCTGAAAAGCCCAATGATAACGGAATTTTGATATGTTTGTATACGGGAATAAGAATAGGCGAATTATGCGCACTTACATGGGATAATATTGACTTGAGCCGAGGAATAATATCTGTTAATAAAACTTTATACAGAGCAAAAACAAGCAGAGGTAAGAAAAAAACAGAACTGATTATAACATCGCCCAAAAGCGATTCGTCAATCAGGGAAATTCCGCTTCCAAAATTCCTGATTGATAAGCTTTCGGAAATCGAAAATAAGTCCGGATTTTTGATTAACAGAAAGGGTAAGTTTATTGAGCCTACGGTTTATGCAAGAAGATTCAAAGCAATATTGGAAGAGTGTAATATAAGGAATGTGAAATTCCACACGACCCGGCATACTTTTGCGACGCGTGCATTAGAGATCGGAATGGATATTAAAACGCTTTCCGAAATTCTCGGACACGCCTCGCCAACAATAACACTAAACACATATTCTCATTCATTGCCTGAGCATAAGAAAAAGGAAATGAATCGCTTAGGTAAGATGTATAATCCGTCCAAATAGTCCGTCAATTTAAGATAAAACATTTGAATAGCTAATATCTTCAGGCATAAATCGTTAAATATTTTGTTTAACGATTTTTTATTTTGCCCATAAAACAAAGTATTTAATCATTTGACGGATTAAGAGGTGATATTGTGGAAAATGAAAAAAAGCAGCATCGCTGCTGCTTTACTGGGCATAGACCAAGTAAATTGGATTATTCCGAAGGTGAGATAAAACCTCTTTTGGAAACGGCCATTGACAATGCAATATCGGACGGATATGTAACTTTCATAACCGGAATGGCAGAGGGCGTTGACATATGGGCGGCTGAAATTGTGCTTGAAAAGAAAAAGCATAATACGGCGTTACATCTAATCTGCGCCATACCGCACCCCGGTTTTGAAAACAAACGAAGTGAATATGAAAAGGAACGATATATGCACATACTTCAAGGCGCCGACTACACAACAACCGTAAGCGACCACTATTTCAGAGCTTGTTATCAACGAAGAAATGAGTTTATGGTTGACCATAGTAGCCTTGTGATAGCTGTTTGGAACGGATTGTCATCAGGCACAAAAAACACCATTGATTACGCAAAGAAAAGGGGTGTTAAAGCAATTAACATTATAGAATAAGCAAATAGAATAGAAAGTACATTACATTATAAAAGTGAAATAAGCAATCTTGACAAAAAAATAAAACCATTGACAACTTCAAAAATATATTTGGGTATTCGTGTTATAATATATTTATAAAGGAGTTGTTTAATATGAAATCAATAACAAAAAAATTAATCGAAAAGTTTAGACTATATCTTATTAACGAGGAAAAATCGGAAGCAACAATAGAAAAATATATTCGGGATATTATCAAGTTCCGAATGTGGGTTTCCGGGAAGACACTGAACAAAAAAACAATTTTGGAATATAAGCAATTTTTGATAGAAAGCTATGCTCCGTCAAGCGTGAACTCAATGCTGTCATCCATTAATAGTTTTTTTGAGTATAATGAATGGTTTGATTGCAAAGTTAAGGCTTTGAAAATGCAAAAACAAACTTTTTCTGCCGAAGATAAAGAGCTGACAAAAGGAGAATACCAAAAACTGTTGGAAGCTGCAAAACAAATTAAAAATCAAAGATTATACTATTTGATGCAGACAATATGTTCAACCGGAATTCGTGTATCAGAACTCAAGTTTATTACTGTGGAAGCTGTAAAAAGCAGACAGGCCAAAATAAACTGTAAGGGTAAAGTGAGAATGATTTGGCTTTCGGGAGAACTTTGCAGAATTCTTTTAATGTATATCAAAGAAAATAACATAAAAAGCGGCAGCGTGTTCCAAACAAGAACAGGCAAGCCGCTGAATCGGTCAAATATTTGGTCGGATATAAAAAAACTTTGTAAATTGGCAGGCGTTTCAGAGAAAAAAGTGTTTCCTCATAATTTAAGACACCCGTATGTCAAGCTAAAACTAAAAATTTTATCAGCCTATTTCAGCCGCATTTTCGGTGCAAAAGTCCTTGATTTTCCACACGATTTCAAGTCTGTTATCGGGATATACGCACACTTTTTCGATAAGCATATCGGCAAGTGCCTGTGTTAAGGCGGTTTCTTTTTTTACGGCTTTCGCCGTTTGAATAATTTTTGCCCTGTTTTCAGTTTCAAGCTGTGAGCGTTCCTCCGATTTGCGGAATTTATCGTATTGAATACAGTAATTTTCGGCTTTCGTATCCAATTCAATTTTTAACCGTTTATACTCATCAAGTGTAATTTCCTCTGTTAAAAGCTGCTCATACAAGAGTTGTTTTTTCTTTTGGCAAGCCGTTATCTGCTTTTCAATATCCGCAAGCTGCTCTGTTTTTATCTGTGCGGTATCAACCTTTGAAACATCATCAATATTCAATATACTTTCGGCTTGTTTGGAGATTATATCAAAAATTGCTTGATTTAACGCACCTTCCGTAATTTCCGACTTATAGCAAGGCTCCGTTTCGTCGTTCCTTGTGTAGCTGCATCGGTATATCGGTATTTTTTTCGGCACATAATCCATTGCGTGCTTGCAGCAGCCGCACTCAACCTTTCCACGAAGCGGATAGCTCCGCTGTTTTTTATTCGGCTGCTTAAATGTTCGCCGTACCGCATTAGCCTTTTCAAACAATTCTTCCGAAACAATAGCATCGTGGTGGTGCGGTATCTTTATCCACTCGCTTTCATCACGCTTGACCATTTTTGTGCTGCCCACATCTTGTACCTTTTGTTTGAGCATCACAAACATACCCATATACTGTTCATTGACTATAATTCGGTTGATGGTGGAAATGCTCCAATATTTGCAGTTCGGGAAACGAGAGCCGTAGTTTCCTTTAATGCCCTTGTACTGTGCAGGAGTAGGAATATTTTTATCAAACAACAGCTTTGATATATATGCGGCAGACTTGCCATCGGCGGTAAGCTCGAATATCATTTTAACCGTTTGGGCGGCTTTCTCATCTATAATCTGCTCGCCGTTATTTCCGGCTTTATAGCCGTATGTATAATTTCCCGATTTATATTCGCCACGCCGCATTTTTGTATATTTGGCACTCTTTGTTTTAACAGATAAATCACGGCTGTAATACTCGTTTACGAGATATTTCACCGCAACGGCAATGCCGCCCGTATCGCCCCTGTGTTCGTTGCTGTCATAATTGTCGCTGACCGATATAAACCGCACACCGAACAGAGGAAATATTTGTTGTGTAAAATACCCAACCTCTATACTGTTCCTACCGAAACGAGAGAAGTCCTTTACCAAAATGCAGTTCACCTTATAAGCTTTAACATCATTCAAAAGCTGCTGAACGGCGGGGCGTTCAAGATTAGTGCCGGAATAGCCGTTATCAACATATTCGATAATTTCAACATTATCACCGAGAGCTTCCGCATATTTACGGAGCAAAAGCCTTTGGGATTCAATGCTCATACTCTCAACACGCTTATCTTCAACAGACAAACGCAGATATATGGCTATAATGTATCTATCCATTTGCTATCGCCTCGCTTTCAAATTCGTTATCAAAGCTATATGTTATTTCAACTTTTTTGCCTTTGTAAATATCTATTCTTGAAATCAGCTTGTCTATAAGCTCTTTGGTAAGCGTGTTGTTTTCAACAATATCCGAAACGGCGTTCGACAGGTCGCAATATCGGTTATAGCTTTTTTCAAGCTCCAAGCGGCGGTTTTCAACCTCGGTTATCTTTTTCATCGTATCGGAGATTTTATCGCCGTAGCTTTTACGCATTTCTTGATATTCCTCTTGCGTTATAATGCCGTTTACAAGATTTTCATATAAGCTGTTCAGAAAATTCCGGTTTTTTGATATGTAAGCTCTTAAATTCTTTAATTCCGCCTGTTGAGCTTCTATTTCTTTCTTATCATTCAGAGAATAGAATATTAGATTTTTTCTGTCGGCAAGTACAGACGCTTGCGATTTTATTGCGGTTATAACCACATTGAGCAAATCTTTTTCAAGAATACTGCCGTTATCGCATCCGTCACGCTTATATCTTGTATTTGTAAGACAGCTTATATTATATGCAAAACCTGTTTTTACTCTTGAAAATCTTGAACGATGTAACGCTCTGCCGCACTCGCCGCAGAAAATTTTGCCTTTCCATATATTTTCGGTGTAGGGTATTACGGTTAGCTTGCTGTGCTTATTTTTTAACTGCTCCATACGCTCCTGTGCTTTATCAAACATATCCTGTGAAATAATAGCCTCGTGCGTGTTCGGAACAACTATCCATTCATCTTTGTCAACGGCGGTCTGCTTTTTAGCCAAGCTGTCGCTTCTGCCTTGAACGAGCTTGCCTGTATATATTTCGTGTGTTAAGATTTGCCGAACGGTCATAGTTTGCCATAATCCGCTGCCGATACTCTTTCTTGAGGTTATATATCCCTTTTGATAGCCGTATGCACCCGGTGCCGGAATTTGCCGTTCGTTAAGCTGCAAGCATATCTCGTTTATTGACATACCGCCGTTAAAAAGCTCAAATATCAGCTTGACAACAGGTGCGGTTTCGGGATTTACGATTAGCTTATGACAGTCATTCGGATCTTTCAGATAACCGTATTTCGGTCTTGCACTCACATATTGTCCGTCACGCATTGCCTGCCGTGCCTGTGTTTTGATTTTCTTTCCGATGTCCAAAGCGTAGGCTTCGTTTATGATATTTTTGATATACAACAGCATTTTATCACCGCTTGAGGGTGTATCCGTATCAAAGTTATCGTTTACGGCAATAAACCGAACCTTCTTTTCGGGAAAGTAGGTGTCTATATAAAAGCCTGTGTCAATGCTGTTTCTGCCGAGCCTTGACAAGTCCTTTACGATTACGCAGTCTATCTTGCCGCTTTCAATATCCTCAATCATATGCTGAAATTCGGGGCGGTGAAAGCTTGTGCCTGTTGCTCCGTTGTCGATATATACTCCTGCCAAACGCATATTTCCGTTTTGTGCGATAAAATCATCGAGTATCATCTTTTGATTTTCAATGGAATTACCCTTGTTGTGGCTGTCCTCAACCGATAATCTGATATACTGTACCGTTTTTATGTATATAGGCATATTTTCCGGCTTTGTCTGTGCAACAGTGATATTTTTTCTGCTTTTTCTTGCCATATCAAACCACCTCCCGATATTCGCTTAATGCAGCTAATGCCTGTTCGTATTCATCTTTGAAATTAAATGCTATCTGTATGTGCGTTTTATCGTAAATATGGATGCACTCTATAAGGCGGATAACAATGTTGCGGTCGATTTCATCAATATTTTCAAAGGCTTTGAAGCGTTCTATCCATTGCAGCTTTTTCGAGGTATTGTTTCTGCACTCGTCAAGCTCGGTTTCAAGCTGTTTTAATGCGTCCTCCAACCGTTTCTTGTCTTTGGAGTAGGAGAAGCTCAGCGTTTTGTAATCCTCTTTATTCAGAATACCGGAAATGTAGTTTTCATAAAGGGTTGATTTGTATTCACTTGTTTTGTCAAGCTGTTTTTGTACCTCGCTGATTTGCACCGATATTTTATTGCACATATCCTTGTTTATTGCATTGTTGTTGATGCCGCCTATTAAAGCGTTCAGAGAAGCAACATTTCTTATATGTCCCTTAATGCTGTCCGTAACACAATTTACAAGGTCGGTTTCCTTAATCATATTACCGCCTGTGCAGCCGTTTTTCTTTCCGGTGGGGCAATAATAGTAGAAGTATTTTTCGCCGTTATGTGTAACGGTTTTGCGTGTCATACGATTTCCGCAGCAGCCGCAGATTAAAATTCCCGAAAACAAATGCAGCTCATTCTTTTTCGGTGATGTTCTTGTATCTATACGCATAATCTTCTGCACAAGCTCAAAATCTTGTCTGCTGATTATCGCTTCGTGTGCGTTTTCGGTTACAAACATCTCATCGGCGTTGCGTTTTACATACTCCTTAACCTTGTAATTCGGCTTGCCGCATTTGCCTTGTATCAGCTTGCCCGTATAGATTTCGTCTTTGAGAATACGAATTACGGTTGTTGCCGACCATTTTGAATTTTCCTTATCGCAGTAGCCGCCTGTGGGGAGTGAGATGTTGTTATCCTTTTTATATTCCCTCGGCGATAGAACCGCAAGTCGGTTCAGCTCATTTGCGATTCTCTCCGCACTGTAACCGTCTGTCCGCATTTTGAATATATCCTTTACCACCTGTGCGGCATATTCATCAACAACAAGCTGATTTTTATTATCAGCAGCCTTTTTATATCCGTAGACGGGAACAGCTCCCACATAATCACCGTTTTTTCTTTTGATATTAAGTGCCGTGCGTACCTTTACCGATATATCTCTGCAATACTCGTCATTCATTACACCCTTAAAGGATACGGAAATATCTCCCGTAACGGCTTCCTTTGCGGTGTCTATATTATCGTTTATGGCGATAAATCGAACACCGAGAGCCGGGAAAACTCGCCGAAGATATGTAAAGGTTTCGTTGTACTCTCTGCCGAGCCTTGATAAGTCTTTCACGATTATACAGTTGATTTTTCCGCTTTTGATGTCCTCAAGCATTGCCTTAAATGCGGGCCGATCAAAAACGATTCCCGAATAACCGTCGTCTACCTGTTCATTAACGATTTTGATGTCGGGGTTTCTTTTGACAAATTCGTCAATGTATTTTCTTTGGTTTGCTATGCTGTCGCTTTCGTTTGCTCTGTCGCTTGTGTAGGATAAGCGAAGATATTTTGTAGCGTTATACATAAATTTTTACCTCCTTGAAATTTACGGCTTGTCCGCAAAATCAAAGAGTATTGAATTTATCTTGTATTCAATTCTTTTTCCGTAATATATTTTATCACGGAACGGCGAACACCGCAAAAAATTATACGATAATACTTTGCAGACAATCCTCAATGGATAAGCCTTTGTCACTGTATTTTGCCGTAACGACAAAATTTCCGCACTTAAACCGGTACGGGTTTTTAATCTGCCGTATGTATTCCTTGATACGCTCCGGCTTTGGCAAGTCCTTGTTTACGGATATGTCGTTTATATCCACAAGAGTGTCAGGGTTGGTTAAATCTTTAATATCTGTCATAGTGCGACCTCCTTAAAAAATCTTTAATATCACAAATTAAAGCACTTTCAAAATGCGTTAATTTCTAATATCAAAGTCAAGCCGTACCCGTCCCGAAAGACGGGTACAACTTAAAATTTCTGTTTTGAAGCAATTACAGACGGTGCTTTGCAAAAACACGCCATAGGAATTTCACCTCTCCGTCGTCCGACCGAGCTGCCCCCATTGCCTGCGACGCTTTTAACGCTCGGACTGTGGCTGGGCAGAAGTATCATTGTCCCGATATAAAGTCATCGCCCGCAAGGTAGCCGCCTTGCTTTGCTGCATTGATATTTCTCGCTCGGATAGTTTTTCATCATTGAAAGAAGGATGAAGTAGAAGCAAAACTATCGTCTTGGCGTATCTGCCGCTTGGCTCGTCCATACCGGAATGTATCTGTTTGCCGTTATACTGCACCGCCGTTATCTTGCGTGCTTTCTTTGTAAAAAATTATATTGCGGTCTTGGGCATTGAAAACTTATTGATGATGTTGCTCACAATGTTTTTCTCCGGCTGGTCGAGAGTGTCTATAATTTCAGTAAGCACTCTTTCTTCATCATAGGATAAATACCGGAAAACTCTGTTGCGATAATCCTCCATCAAGAATATTCCGCCGTTTACACCGCTTTTTGCACGGATGGGAGCGTAACGACCTAAAAAGGCAATATCGTTATATACCGTGTTTTTATGTACGGAATACCTTTTTGATAATTCGGACAAAGTAACTTTTTTTGAACTTATTATAAAAAACAGTATTTCTATCCGTCTTTCAAAGGTAGACAATTTACCCGTCACAGCCGTTACACCTCCTTCCAAAAAACATTCTAACACTTAATGTCACAAGCTCATTGTAACTTTCAAAAAATATTTTCATAAAATCGCCCTTTCGTGTAAATTTCGTTAAAATTACACAAAAGAGCGTGGCGGCGCACGGCTATGTTTACCAATAAATTTCAAACAAAAACAGCCAAACTTGCCCGTTATAAAAATACGGGTAAATTTGGCTGTACGGTCAGCGTGTTTTAGGTGTCCGTGTGATAGTCATCTGATTGCTTGGGAGCTTTTTGCTTTGTCTTATGTTTTTTATGCTCTCGCCTTATGCTATGCACGGTTATAATTTTATTGCTTGTCATAATCCCACTCCTAACCGCACGGCATATCTGGCAAAGCAGGAGGAGGGTATGTCTTGCGGGCAGATATGCCACACCAAATTATTGCTATTCCGCTATTAAAATTAAATGTGTCTTTGTAACAACCCTTCGCAAACCGCAAACAAAAAAGCCACCGACAAAAAGGAATGTAAAATCTTTATGTTGAGTGGCTTATACAGATATTTCCGCCCTCTCCATTGAAGGCTGCTTTTTCGCAAGTATAACTAATAAGTAATAAAAGCCGTTTGCAAAATGATATATATCAAATGACAAACGGCTTTCATCTTAATATTATTTGCTTTTAATATTTTAGCTGTTGTATATTAAAAATAAGTCGATTCATCAGAACATATTTTTTTGCTTTGCCTCAAATATAATCTTTGCCATATCCCCACGAGTGAATAAGTCCATCTTTTCAGCCTGTTCCGATGTGATGAGTCCCCTTTCCACAAATGTGTTTATAGCCGTCTGCCAGTCGGGACTTTCGCCCATATTACGAAGTATGAGCGTTGCAAATTGGCTTGCCGTGATAGCGTCGTTCGGAGCAAATTTATCATCGCCCACGCCTGCGGCAATGCCTTTGTCCTTTGCTATATTCGCATATTTAGCACCCCAATTATCATTTTGTATATCCGCAAAATATGATGTACCGGAGGTTTGTGCGTCCTCATATCCCATTGCACGAACAAGTATTGCGGTAGCTTCAATTCTTGTAAGCGGCTTTAATAAATCAAGTCCGTTTTCGTTTCCTTTGAGCAAGCCGTCCGCTTGCAGATTTTCCGCTTCAGTTTCATATGTAGGTTTTGTTTCAAGCACAAGTTTTGATAAAACTTGCGAATATGGAGAATTTTGCACATCTAAATCATTAAAAGCATTCATTATTTCATTTGCCTCGTATAACCTATATAATTCTATCTTAGGTAAAATTGTATTGCCGTAATCATATAGTTTTATCAAATACTCGTTCAAATCACACTTAACATACAACAAAGACAAATTTCCCAAACCAAAAAGCCTTATGTCTGTAACTTGATATTCTCCTTTTGCTGCCAAATCTGTTTTAAGCTGAGTTCTATCATTAAGATAATTATACACATTATCATCAGTTAAAACTCTTGATGTTTTTATTTCATCATCTTGCAACAGATTTCCATCTGCTGTGAATGTGGCTCCACCGTGAACATTACATTTAACATCAAATACCTTTATATCCGAAAATAAATATGAAAGACATTGCTTTGTTGAATATTGATTTAAGTATTCACTTGTTATTATGTTGCTGTTTAATAAGCCTGTATTCATATTAAGAGCAAACATATCTCGTATTTGTTGTTCTTCATATTCAGCGTTACCAACCTCTATCCCCATCTTTTGCTTTGCGGAATCGGGGTTTCCCATTATTTGAGGTATTAGGCTTTCAAGATATGTTTGATATGTTTCTGGCATTTTTTCTCTTACGCTTGCATTAGAGTCGCTGTTTAGGCATATTTCATCTAATAATTCGTCTGCTCCGGATATTTGCACATTGTTTTCTGCCGAAAACACAGGGGTTATACCATAAACCAACAATAAAAATGAAATGAATATCGAAAATATTTTTTTCATAGTAAAATCAACCTTTCTTTTATATATTTTATTCTATCTTTATTGGATGATTTAGTCCGCCCAAGCCGCCAAGCAAGGTTACAAATTCATATGTCGTTGTGCTGTTTGCTGGGACACTTACTGTTGCAGTATTTTCCGGCTCGTCGATGGGTATGTTTTTGCATAATAATTGGTTGAATATGCTTTTTCACCTTAGAACATATTTTTTTGCTTTGCCTCAAATATAATCTTTGCCATATCCCCACGAGTGAATAAGTCCATCTTTTCAGCCTGTTCCGATGTGATGAGTCCCCTTTCCACAAATGTGTTTATAGCCGTCTGCCAGTCGGGACTTTCACCCATATTACGAAGTATGAGCGTTGCAAACTGACTTGCCGTAATGGCGTCATTCGGAGCAAATTTATCATCGCCCACCCCGGCGGCAATTCCTTTATCCTTTGCTATATTCGCATATTTAGCACCCCAATTATCACTTTGTATATCCGCAAAATATGATGTACCGGAGGTTTGTGCGTCCTCATATCCCATTGCACGAACAAGTATTGCGGTAGCTTCAATTCTTGTAAGCGGCTTTAATAAATCAAGTCCGTTTTCGTTTCCTTTGAGCAAGCCGTCCGCTTGCAGACTTTCTGCTTCAGTTTCATATGTGGGTTTTACTTTATTCATTTCGCCCATTTTATCTGCCACGGTCTTAAAAAAATCCTTTGCATTATATAATTTGAATAATTCGAGTTCAGAAACCCAATCTTCATTCTTGTTATACGGATTATCTTTTTCGGGGTTATAATACTGCCCGGTGTATAACCTTATTAAATATTCATTATCCGAAGATTTAATATAAAGACAAGTGCTTTCTTTTCCAGTTACAACAACTTTCATATCATCAATTTGGGAAATATTGTTTTGGCTTAGAATACTCTTTATTTCAGCGATGTTTTCCAAAAATTCATAGTAGCCATCACTTAACCCTCCGGAATAACCATATTCACCTGTAAATCGTTCATAGCTTTCAGATGTTCCGTCAGAACCATATCTGCGAGGCCAGTCAGTTACGGTTTCAGCCTTATTGTAGTCATTGATTTTGTAATTATATCCTTTCATTATTAAAAAATAATCATCAGAAATCAAATATTCCAAGCAATCCGAATTTGCATATTGGTTTGCATAACTATTTCCATTCAAATAATAAACTTTTAATATATCGTTTGGATAAACCTCATAATTTTTTCTGACTTGTTCTTGCATTTTTTCATCATCGCCGGAAATACCTATTTTTTGTCTGTATGTTTCCGGAGTAATTGAATATAAATCAATATCTTGCTGCATTTTTTTATTGTTTTCTTCTCTGATATTATCAATTACCCCGCTATTCACAGTAGGGTCAAGCCAAATTTCTTTTATTACGGTGTCTACATTGTTATCTGCTGCAAAAACAGTTATTGTTGTCATCATTGTACATAAAACAATAAACATACCTAAAATCTTTTTCATAGTAAAACCAACCTTTCTTTTATATATTTTATTCTATTACTATTGAATGGTTTAAACCGCCCAAACCGCCGCCAAGCAAGGTTACAAATTCAAATGTTGTCGTGCTGTTTGCAGGAACACTTACGGTGGCGGTGTTTGTCGGTGTATTTGGTGTATTATATATTTTTGCATAGTAATTGGTTGAATATGCTGTTTCGCTTTGCTTTTTCAAACCGAATATCATATTTTCAGCAGACCACATTTTTATATTTGCTGTGCGATTATTACTTGTAGTATTTTTAACTGTAACTGTGTAATGATATGTAGCACCCCATTCACCAATACTCATTGAATACTCATCAGGTGCTTCACCTTCTGCAAAATGCACTTTTCGTCCTGCCGCCATATCACGCTTTGCATTGTCAATAATATCTGCCGGAACGGAGTTGTTGACCGAAACACTGCTGCCGTTTATATCGCAATTTCGTAAATCTCTGTGCTGAAAATCAAAATACCATTGTCTGTTTGTATTGTTGTAATGATATTTGAAATTATGCAGTCCGTTCGGCAACATTGTGAGAACACCGTCCCACGCATCATTCAATGGGTTTATAGCTGATTTCCAAGACCATTTCGGATTAGCGATTCCATATGTATAATAGCTATCTTTTAATGTCAGCGGTATAGGCGTTCCAAGTTCTGTGTTATCATCTATTACAAGCTCAATATCCGAGTCTATCCAAGCTGATTCGTTTCTTGCAATACCTTTCATTTTGCCATACAAGTCAGTTTCGTTACGCCGTGGGTCATTCAGAGTACCCCACGCCATATTTCCATAATCATCTACTGCACAGATAACATTACCGGCATCAAGAGTTGCTCCGGTGTTATCAACAACATTTTTAGTGCCATTTCGTAAGTATAAATTGTTTCTGTCATATGCCGCTATGGTACTTATCGTAACTTTTCCGCTGTGTACCGTAAAATCAAATAGTATTACAGGTATTCTTGCCCAAGTTCCGGCATCTTTTTCACGGCACAAAAGAGGTGCATTTATATGTGAAAATATGGGTATGTGTTCCTGTGGCTGAATTGTAAATTCGTAACCGAAGTTGCCATTATAATACTGTTGCAAATCGCTGTAGCTTACTCCGTATGCAAGATTTTCTATTGATATGGTTATAGGGCTTGAGGTCGGGTTATACATATCTATATCCAAATAAAACTGTTGTAACGGATCGTAACTGTATGTTTCATTTCCCGCCTTTACTAATTCTCCCCACCAAGCGGTATGTGTTTCATAAAAAGTATTTTTACCTGTTATGTTTTCAAATTCCGACAGTTTCATATATGGTTGTGCAACCGTCTTATCCAATACAGGCTGAGTGTGACTAATATCATCTACAATATCAAACCTTGTTATATACTCAGGACTGTTTACATATATGAAACTGCTGTCGCTCCGCTTTGTGAATTGAAGCGTTTGACCCTGCGACACCGATATTCGCCCCCGTGCGTATTTCATAAGAAAGCCACTGAATTGCAGATAATATGTATGCCCGGCTTGCAAATTAGCCACAATTTTCTTTTCATCATTTCCGAGCCGTTTCGTCATACTTATGTTATCATACAATTTTATATATGTATCGTATGCCGTTGTGCCACCGTTATAGTTTCCGACCTCAAAACTATATGCACCTACATTATCAGGTGTAAAGCTGAATAACGCAAACTCTCCGCTTGATGTTATTATATCTTGATTACCGTCCAAAGTCAACGGCTGCACGGGAGCGTCTTTTGTGATATTCAGTTCTGCGTGAAGTTGACCGCTTGCATAATGCCGCACCTTGATATAGTAAGTTGTATTTTCGGTTGCTGCAATGCTTACCTTTGAAAATCGTCCGCCGTCATAATCGTCATTTGATGCAATAGGTGTTCCGGAAAGGTTAGCGTTTGTATACACTTCAATGTATGTGTCATTGCTTACGCCGCTGCCTGCATACGGCGATGTATAGATATAATAGTTTCCCGATGTTGTCGGCATAAATTGAAATACAGAATAATTGCCCTTATCTACATTTATTTCAGAACGACCGCCACCGCCGCTGCCGCCGGACACTTTCGGATATTCCGGCTCTACATACTCCAAATCTATACCGAATTGCGATTCTATAATTCGTGTATCTCGACTGCTGATATATCCCAATACATCTTTGCCGGAGTAATCTTTGAGTTTTGTCAGAAAGAGTTTTAGTTTTTCGCCGTCACTCAGATATTTTGATAAACTGTTGAAATACCTAAATGTTTTCTTAAAGGCATCCCAACCAATCTTTTTTTGTATATCTATCAAAATTGAAGCAAAGCCCTCTGACGCATATGTTCCGTTTCCGAACGACTCATCATAACTATCTAAATATCTGTCACTTCTCAGCAGCGTGTAATAGTTATCGCCGGTGTACCAACCCTTACTATCGTTATCATACCTGTCAGGGCGATAGACTTTTGCATTGAGCGTTGAAATTACATAATATAATTTCAGTTGTGCTAAAGTTTCCGCATCAAAGTTCCATTTATCATTATCAAAAACGTGACTTAATTCGTGCATTGGAGTATCTCCCCAATCACCTTTTGACAGTCGCCGCAAATGTCCTTGATAAAACGCTCTTGCGTGCTGAAATGCCGTTGAACCCCAAGAATAATATCCGAAAATGACAGTCCAATAGTTTTTTCCGTCCTTAATTCCCATAATATCATTTAGATTATCTCTTGTGGAACACATTTCAATTTTTCTTGATCTATACGGAGTATAACCGGTTAAATCTTTATACGCATTATATGCTTTGTCCATATTATTGACCCAAGCATTAATAGCTGAATCAGAGGCTAAAGCTCGATCTGCCGTTTCAATCCTTGCCGCAACCCTGCCGCCATAGTATGTCTTGTATGTTTCTGATGTGTTATTAGGTAATTGAACAAATCGGTATATTGAATTATCATAGCCGCAATTTTTTCCGTCGGTTGACCACCACATACCAATAATATATATTCCGCCCGGAGATAGATTTGAAATTGTGTATTCACCGCTTTCTCGGTATTCATCATTGTCGTATTGATTTTTTTCAAGAGTAAGCCCGTCGCTCCGGTTAAAATCAACAATTTGTATTATATTTCCCCATTGTTTTGAAACAGGGAATGTAACCTTATATTTAATGGAATCTGTCGTTTTGCTGACAATAGTTAAACTCGGTGTCGCTTGTGTCGCCTTTATTTCTTCACCGGGGCGAATATCACCGATTTCAATATTTTCACGCTGTTTTCCTTGTGAAATATATTTTCCTATAATCGGGTGCAGCTCACTGTCAGTTGTGACTTCGCTATCAACTGTTTCATTTTGAGTTACGTCCACAGTTTCTTCTGAAATATTCTCCGCACTTTCGGAAGTTTCGGCGGAGGAGATATTGCTCGATGCACTGTTTGTAAGCTCCGCATATCTGTCTATAAGGTCAATATATTTTTGTCTGACCGCCGCAAATTCCTCATATTTTGTCCCATAATACTGATTAAGCAAATCATCAAAGTTGCTCAAATCTTTCGGATGATCCGAAAGGAAGTCCGGCAGTCGGTGAAGTTTTGCTTCCTCGCCCAATATATCCTCATACTCATCATACATCTGTTTTGCCAAGCTCTTGTTGGAATAATACAAACTGTCGCAAGTATCCTTTATTGATTTTTTATATATGTTTGTATCGACATCAAATTTATATACATCAAACCCGTCCGCCTCACCCGGCACATTATATTGAACGCTCAAAACATAATCTCCGACATTACCTGTTGTTTTCAGATAATATGTTTCTTCTGCCGTGAGTGAATATTTATAGCTTGACGCAGCCGATTTTAATGTGTTTTGATTTGAACCATACAAAGCTGTTACCGCATTGGTTGTGCTGATACAGTTAAAAGTATATTCGCCGGTTGTTTTCGGCACAAACTTTATATAATCAACATCACTTGCAGTATTGATTTTTCCTTTTATCTGATAAGAAATATCATATTCCTGTGCCTCGGCTGCTGTATTTGCGTAATAGTCCTGTTCGGTTTCGTCAAGGCTTATTGCTCCCGTAATCGGCTGCAATGTTTCTGAGTCCCACACGAAAATCTTAACTGTCTTTGTGTTTTGTGAAAACACCTTTGTTACTTGTGTTGCAACAGATTTGTTTTTTGCAACTGTAACGGTTGAACCGGCTATTGTGTTTCGCAGCACTCCGTTTTCATCATATTCCGCTATATAACAGACAACATTTTTATCTGTGCTGCCGTTGTTTGTGATTTTAACCGGAACGGTAAGCTCCTTGTTGCGAATTATGACTTTTTCGGAATAAGCTCCGTCATACATCAAATTGACATCACAATGTATGTTGCTGTTTTGCGATGTCAAAGCAGCTCCGCTTGATAAGACTTCGTTAATGCTTTCATCAGACGGTGTGGATATATTAGTATCACTTACAATTTCCGTATCACTTGAACGGGGGATAATATATATCGCCTCATCTTCCATATTGTCCCAATCCAATATAACGAAGAAGTCAATGTCGGCAAAGTCCATATTTACCCATCTGCCGTTATCATAGTCCTTCAGTTTTCCCTCAAAAACAGTGCTTTGTTCATCGCCTGTTTGATGTATAACCCTTACATCAAGCTCCGAGTTGTCTATATCGCTTGTCAATTCATCTTTGATTTCTGATTTTTCTTCAATTTCCGATATGATTTCCGCATTTGTATTTTCAGCGTACACTGATAGTATATTACCGGATATAAGGCTTGCCGATAGTATACACATTGTAAGCAAATATGATATAACTTTATTAAATTTGTGCATAAAATTCTCTCCCTTCTCTTTGACAGTAATCTGTAATTTTTAGGTCTGTAACAAAAAAGGCAAAGAAATACGCTGTGTAAAAACACTACATATCCCTTTGCCGTAAAAAACTGGTTCTATCATATTGCTGTCCTCCGTATTTAACTGTAACCGTCTATATTTATTACTCCCATCTATATATCTTATTCAATGATATTTTACCACATTTTTAAGAAAATTTCAATATAAAAGGTCATTTTTCATCAGTTTGCACAACTTTTACATACAATTCTCGTTAGCTTGAATATCTTGTGATTTTTATAAAAGCCCATTGCAGAACAATACCATTGCAACAGGCTTCAAATCAGCGTATAAGGCTCAAATTTTCGGGGGGGGGTACAACTACCCTTTCTGAACAAACGCCTTAAAAAGCCGTTTTTCTCATCCTTTTCAAGCGGCACATACATAGCGCATTTCTTTCCGTTATGGCAGCACAAATACGGACATTCCGGAGATTTGCTGTCAAGCTCGTATGTGCGTTTTCCCGTCTTGCAATGCGGCATAGCTTTCGTCTGAACATATTTTTCTATCACTCCCGTTATTTTTCTTTATTCATTCGTCCTGCGCATATTAGGCAAAATGCAATAAAGGTTACAAGTCCACCGAACATTGCGCCGCCTATAAATATCAATATTTCTTTCATTTTAGTTTCAGCTCCCTTCACCAAAGCATCGGGAGCATTGCTGCTCCCGACAACATATGATGTTTTTACTTACAGTCCTCCCATTTGATTTCAAGTCCGCTATCGTCCAAATAATAATTGTGAGTGACCGTTGCTTCAAGAACAGCGGTGTAGTACCACTTATCTTTTACAAGGTCGGTAAACGGGTTGTAATCAAGCGACTTAACATAGCTTTCTGACGGGTTTCTGCCTAAGATTTTATTGATAACCGTCATAACCTCCGCACGGGTTATCATATCTTCGGGGCGATAGGTTCCGTCCTCATATCCCTGCATAAGTCCCGACGCACTCAGCTTTAATATGTCATCATATGCCCAATGTGATGAATCAACATCGGGGAATGGGTTTTCTGCGTCCGTCTTTTCAAGCTTTGCAAATCGGCTGATTAAAGCAGCAAATTCGGCTCTTGTTAGATTATTTGCAGGCTTAAATTCTTTATCGGGGTATCCGTGAATAATTCCCTTGTCCGACATATATTCAATATCGTGTGCCGACCAACGATTTTCCGCAACATCCGGGAAAGCATCGCCTGTCGGAATAAACGGCTTTTCGTAGTCGTGATTTACGATACGGTAGAGGATAGAGGTTATTTCCTCTCTTGTTATATTTCCGTTCGGCTGAACGCTTCCGTCCGGATAGCCGTTGATGTAGCCTATATGCGTGGGGTGTTCGTTTCCGAAAATATCCTTTGTGTATTTTCTTGTCTTGTCGATTGTGCGACCACCGCCGCCACCGCCACCGCCTGTGTGAATAATAGTCGGAACAGTGTATCTGTATGTGCCGACTTTGCCGTAAACACCGTTTAAGCATTCGGCTTTTTTATCGTCCTTGCACTTTACGCATTTTCCGCAGGCACTGAAATATACCGCTTTCACCGTCACCGCACCTGTTATGCTGAGTTCCTCACCCGCATATTGCTTTCTTGTGTCGCTCGTCTGCGGCTCGGTTCCGTCTGTGGTGTAGTAGAGGAGTATGTTATTATCCGCCGGATAGTCGTTTATTATCGTATATTTTGTTCCGCTTGTGTACTCTGTCTTATCACTGCCAAGAGAGGTCTGCGGCACTTTAAGATGCACAAATTCGATTACAAAGGTTTCCTTGCTGCCTGTGATTTCCGTTCCGTTTTTGTCGGTCAGCCACGCTGTTATGGTAATCCCCGTCATTGCTTTGTTTACCATTATCGGCATATTGTCATAAACCATATCATCGGGAGATTGAACGCTGCCTTGCAAGCCCTCCTGTGTGTAGGAGTAGTAATAGTGTATAACGGTATCAGAGCTGTATGTTTTCAGTTTGATACCCTTTGCATATTCTCCCGTATCGAGAATATCTGCACTTATTCGGCTGACATCATACGGAGTGCCGATATAAACTCTGCCGGTTACGGCTCCCTCCGGTTCGATGATGTAATAGTTTATTGTGTTCTTGCTTACTCTGCCCGTTTCGTTGTTCTTCACATACGCCTTAAAGGACATTGTGTGGTCGATATATCTTTTTCCGTTAGTATAAATAACATCTTGTTTTCCGCCGTTTTCACGATACCAAATTGTATAATCCTTATCAGTAGGCACACGCTCGTCAAGGCTTATTGTTGTAAACTTATTCTCGCTCTTTAAGTATCGTCCCGATGGGAGAGTGATAATCGGTGCCAGCGGCACAAAGTTATATACATAGCTTACAATTTTGCTGTAATTGCCGTTTTTTTCGCTTCGTATCTGAAGCACTGTATCATTTTTGATTTCAACCGTATCGGAGTAATTGTTCCAAGTTGCTCCGTTGTCTGTTGAATACTGAATTGTATCACCGCTGTTGAGCGAATACAAACGAATATGCAAAAGATTGTTTTCTTCGTCTGCCTTTATTTCCTCATATTCGCCCGTTTCCTTGTCAGCATACGGAGCTGCTAAAATATCCCCATCACTCACATTATATGTATAGCGATTTTCAAGACTTTCCATTCCGTCAAGCTCCGCTTTGATATTCAATACGGCAGGGGCGGCTAACGTGCCTGTGTTTTGCGTTCCGAGAGGTTCGGTGCAATTTTCGTCTTTATATGCGTTTCCTGTTTTTGTGTCAAGATAAAACTTTCCGTCAACGCATAAAAATTCATTTGTAAAGCCATTTATTTCATATTTCACGGTGCTGCCCTTAACTGCCGTTATCGGAACAACAGGGAGATTTCCGCTTACCGTTGCCGACGGCGCCGCTTTCGGAGCTTCGGGGGTTACGATATACTCAAATATGCCTATGTCGCTTTTCACATCGAATATATTCACCGCAATCGCTTTTATTATCGTATGTCCCTTGATTTCTATGTCTGCACCGTCCGAATATTTTATTGTATCCGTTCCGTTTGGTGTCGGGTCGGACATAAAACTGCCGTCATAGCTTACGGTGTAGTAAATTTCCGTTCCGTTCGCCACAGGCATAAACTTCGTTGAAAATCCGACATCATCACCGATTTTTCTTGTATAGCTGCCCGGCGAAAGGGTGGTAAGCGGTCTTGCGGGCTTTTTATTTACAATATCATATGTCTGTGTAACTGTGCGTGATGCCGTTTTTCCGTCCTTTATGGCAACAGCCTTTACAACTGTGTAATCGGAAATAGTGATTAACGCCGTACTGTATTCGTTCTCAGCCTTATTTCTTGTGCCGCTTGTAAGAGGGTCGCTGCCGTCCGTAGTGTAATAAAGCTCATAACGGTCTTTGGTTTCGTCGTTGCTGTCGGGGCAGAAAACAGATATTTCGGTAGGCTGTGTAAATTGTGTGCTTTCCGGCACGAATTTCGGCGGCTGAGGTCTTATCGTGTAGGTGAAAGGCGGCTGTTGTTTTTCGTGAGGGGTTCCGTCCTTGTCAACGGCACGGACATAAAGCTCCGTGTCCTCGCCGAAGGTCAGCGTTTTGTTATATTCCTTCCAAGTGTTTCCGCCGTCTGTACTGTACTCGATAGAAATATCGGGGTTGTTTGCCGTAAGTGTTACATTCACCTCGCCGTCATACACGCCCGACGGGTAAAATGCGTTTATATAATAATCATCATAACCTGTGAAAACATAGTAATATGATGAAATTTCGCTCCAAAGTCCGTCATAAAGTGCTGCGGCACGAAGCGTTGTATCTCTTGCAATCGGAACAGGTGCAATATACTCCGTTCCGTATGCGATAGGATCGCTGCCGTCTGTGGTGTAATATATAGCGGCATTTCTTGTTTCGGTTTCAAGCGTTACGCTTATCGACTTTCCATAATCTCCCGATGGCTTGTCTGCTGTTACCTTTGCAGGCTTTACACCGAGATGATATTCCGAAACATCAGATATTTCGCCCGATGAGTTCACCGTCACAAGTCGCACCGTCCGCTTTTTGTCAATATCTATGTACGGACTCTGCTTTTGAATTACCGTCCAGCCGCTTTCGGGGTCGTCGGAGGAGGTTATATTTTCGGCGGATATATCCGAAAATGTATAGTATATCGTATTTGTGTCCTCAATATCATCAAAAATGTCTTTGTCCGACACATAAACTTTGAACGCACTGTGTTCACTGTAAATATTCGGTATTTTTGTCTTTGTATTATCGCCTACAAAAAGAACAGGCATTTTCGGAATAATTCTGTATGTATAGCTTATTGCCGAGCTTTCCTTTTTATCGGTTATGCGTTTTGCATAACAGGTGATTGTGGTTGTGGTAACAACCTCGATGGGGTGGGCGTCGTCATAAAGCTGATAATTGTTTCCTCCGTCTGTCGAATAGTATATCTCACAGCCGCTTTCGGCGGAGAGCCGAACATACTGTGTTTCGGTATAGCTTCCGCTTTCGGGAGTTGCCGTCGGCACACCCGGTCTTGTTCTGTCCTTGATTGTGATATTGTAAACACCGCCGTTTATCGGATTACAGCTAAAGGTCTGATTTTCAAGTTCGCCGCTTTCGTCCTTTGCGAAAAGCTCAAGCCCCTCGCAGTACTGACCTGTTTTTTCGTCATAATAATTGCTTCTGCCCTCGGTGTCGAAAAGCACCCTTGTGCTTCCGGCTTTTTTCGGTTTAAGCGGGAGCTTGCAGAGGTTGTACCAAAGAGCATCATCCGCTTTCTGCGGAAGATATTTACCGCTGAATAGTACGGTGATATATGCCGAGTTATAGCTTTTGCCGTCTATACTTATGTTTTGTTCGCTGCCGTGCCGAATTTTATAATATCCGTATTCACCCGTATCTCCGGCTGAAATACTTTTGTCGGGAACGGTACAGTCAATGGGGCTTTGGGAGTCAACACCGTCTGCCAAAGCCAAATATGCTGAATCGTAATAAATTGTCACACTGTAACCGTTCATATCATACTGCGGCTCTTTATGCTCGCCGTCTTCATACAGTCCCTTGTTAGGGTTGTCTACGGCAAAGTAAACATCAGCATTTTCATCTGTATAAATCGTACTTCCCGTTACGGTAGCTGTCGGGTTTTCGCCCTGTGCGTGAATATACAGACTGCGGCTTTTTTTATCCGAAGTATCGTCTGCGAGAGCAATGTTACCCGGTATCAGTGTGCATAGCGTTGCCATTGTTAATATAAATGACAGTATTCTTTTTTTAGACATTTTTGGCTTTCTCCTTTTTTGCATAAATATATTGTTCGGTTTTAAGTCGTTTGTTAGAGTATTATTCCTCTTTCAAAACACATAAAACCTATGCTTTATGTGTTTTGAAAGAGGGGCGGAGAAACTCCGCCGCCCCTTAATGATTGACGATTATTTAATTGCCAATCATTATTATTTGCCCCAAGAGGTAAGAACCATAGAAATATCCATAATATCTATCTTGCCGTCACGGTTTAAGTCATACTTTGCATATTTATTGTATTCATTTGTTGCCATCTCTGTGCCGAAGTATGCAACTACTGCCGAAAGGTCATAGATATTGATGCTGTTGTCCTTAACAATATCGCCTGCGAGGAAGTTTGTTGTTGCCTTTGTATCGTCAACAACTGTAACCTCGTTTGACATAACGTTGTTCCAAACGCTCAATGTCTTGTCGGCGTTCATTGTTACGGTATAGCGAGCTGTTCTGTAACCTGCACCCGATACGTTTACGGTATAGAGCTTGTTTTGATCGAGTTCTGTCTTAATCTGATAAGATGTAACATCACCGTTAACATTTGTTGCAACGGTTACATCGCTGTTGTCGTTGCCGAGTTTGTAAGTCAAAACATTGCCTGCAAGATTACCGCCGGAGATTGCAACGGTCATATCTTGATAAGCAGCAACATTGTTACCTACATTGTGGTTTGTAAGAACATTGATTGTAAGTACCTGTGTGGGAACTTTGATTTCATCTTCAATTTTGTTGTCATCGCCATCAATATTCAAAGTACCTTTTCCGCCGGCACCGCCGACAACAAATTCAGAAACAAGGTTATCGCTTGTTGTTGTAGCTGTTGCTCTACCCGCTGTTGCCTTGAATGTGAATGTGTCATATCCGTCGAATGTAACCGTACCGATTACGATTTCAGCACCGCTGTCAGCACCGCCGATAGCGTCCTTGCCATCAAAATGGAATTCGTATTTTCCATCTTCCTGCGGAATAAGAGCCATTCCGTCAGCGGCTTTGATATCGTATGTCATTTTGGTGGTTGACAAGTCAAACTTAAATTCAGCAGCATTAAGTCTGTTGATGTCTTTACCCTCACCGCTTAAAACGATGTCGTAAACAGTTTCGTCATCTGCGTGCTTGTTGAATTTAAGACCGATTGTGTCTGCAACATCTTCGCTACCGTTAGCTTTGTTTTCAACCTTTTTAACAAGAGCCTTAGCTGCTGCTTTTGCTGCTTCGTTACCGGTATAGCTACCGCTCCATTCGTTATAGCCTACAAGCTTTGTTCCGTTTGCAAGCACATTGCTTTCGGCTGTAAGATCAAAGTTTGTGTTATATTCGCTCGGAGTATATACAAGCACTGCCGAATGTGCGTCAACGGCGTTTCCATTAAATGTAAGATTGCCATTGTAAGGATGTTGATCTGTGTGGTTTTCTGCAAGCATTATTGCAGCGCTCTTGGCAGGAGTTTCTGAGTTTTCAACTGCGAAATCATTGTTGTTGATATCGATTTCACAATTCTCTGAAAATCTCGCAAGGTTAAGAGCACGCTGAGATTTTACCGTATTACCTTCAAATGTGAATTTTTTAATTGCCCAATCGAATTTATACCAAAGCGGATAAGCATCGGGGTGGTCATTCTCATTTTCTGTCAATAAGAATTTATTATTCTTATACATAACGGTGTTAACGGTTGAATCATATCCAATATTTGATCCGTAAAATTCGCAGTTTTCAACAACAAGGGACTCTGCACGTGCTTCGTCTTTACAATCACTTGTAGCGTGACCGGGTTTGGTGACTGTGAAAAGCAAGTCATTTGGTGCAATAACATTTTTAACAGTAAATTTACCATTATTGGAACTAACATTAATATTAGGTGACTTGTTGTTATCTGCATGATTGGATCCGTGTCTACCTGTATCTATTTTATGTCCATTTCCGTTGAGTGTTATATCCACATTGTGAACAAAGTGCCAGCCATATCCATTTTGGATTGCGCCGCCATACGCCGAGAATTCCTCTTGATTTTCAATATCAGCTATCAAGTCAACAGTAACAGGTGCTGTCTGTGTCGGAATACCGTCAACATCAGCTACATTCATATTGCAAGCTGCTGTAAAAGCATCCTTGAGGGTTGCGAAATACTTATCTTCAACCATAGCTACAATTGCATCGGCAACTTTGCCTTTTTCACTTGCTTCTTTTTCAGCATATTTTGTTTCTGTATATAAATTGCCGTCTACAGACGAAACATAAGCAGGGGCTTTACCGTCAACCGTAATGTCTGCTAAAGCAGCACCTTGATTACTTTCGTTTGCGATAAGACCATATTCACAATTTGAAACCGTTGAATTTTTGATTTCTATTTTGCCTTGCTGTGTAGCAACAATTGCCGGTTTCTTTGTAATATCTTCAAAATTGACACCATCAATTTTTGTATCACCAAATACTTTTGTAGAATCGTCAGAGTAAAGTTTTATTCCGGCAGCTCCTTTTACAGTTCCGCCGTTTATTTCGGTTTCACCGCCGCGAATCCATACATTGTATTTTGTGTCGGCATTTTCATTGCTGAATGTGCAGTTATTGTAAACCGTTTTTCCATAGGTGTTGCTACCGCTTCCGTTCGGAAATGTGCAATCTGTGTAGGTTACAACACCGGCAGAATTTGATCTTATTGTTGTAGTGAAAAACTGATTGAGCTGTGCAGCATCGCCAACATAAGTACCGTTTACTCTTGAAAGTTTTAAATCTGTATAGTTAATTTTCTCAACTGTTGTTGCATGATCCCAACCTACAAGGTTAAAACCCGTACCCTCTAAACTAAGTTCAGCATCATCAGAGCCTTTTGTAAAATTGATTGTTGTTATACCGGCTTTACCAAGTTTGATTCCTCCATCCGGCAATACTACTTTTCCGTAAATTTCATAAGTAACTGTACCATCACTATCGGCATCTTCCGTAGCGGTCAAAGCTTCTTTAAAATTCTCATACGCCTGTCCGACACCGACTTTATAAACATCGGTTTCACCGTCGGCAAATGCCGGCAAAGCCATAGTACCGAGTACCATAGCGGCAGAAAGAATTCCTGCCAAAAATTTCTTACCTTTCATTTTGTTTTTCCTTCTTTCTTAAATTTTATATGCGCTTTTCCGCATTGCCCGAAATTCATAATTTTGCATTATGAATTCTTATTCGCAATCCCCCTTATTTTGGGCAGTTTTGCTTAATCGGCGCAAATTTTCATATATAATTATCCGTTAGACACGGTTAATTATCGCATCCGCCTTACAATCATATTTCCGACTATCGGAATCTGTGATATGTAAAGTTTTTTCAGCTCCCGTTTCCAATAACGGTATTCGCTTTCGTTATAAGAGCGATGTATTTCCGCCTTTATATATCGTCTGCCCTCTGAAAAGGGGCGAATGATATTTGTATAAACAGCAATAACACATAAAACGATAAGCGGAGCTAACAGAATACCGTACAAAAATATTTCGTTTTCGCCCTGTTCCATTACTTCATCAGCTCAACCAATCTTGCACACATAACGGCAACCTCGGCTCTTGTTGCATTGCCCAGTGGGTTTACATTGCCGTCTGCACCTTGAATAATTCCGGCTTTAACCATTGATGCCATAGAGGTTTTTGCATAGTCGGAAATGCTGTCCTTATCACCGAATGTGTCAAGTGATGTAAGGTCGGTTGTTTCGGTTATATATCCTTTTGCAAGGAACGCACGATAGGCAAGAGTTATAAGGTCTTGTCTTGTAATGCTGTTTTCCGGCATAAAGTTCTCGCCGCTGCCCTGTGCTATACCTGCCGCTTTGGCACTTCCGACAGCGTTATAATAATATGCACTTTCCGGAACATCGGCAAAGTTTTCGGTAAAGGTATCGTTTACAGATAACATTCTTGTGAGGATAAGTATAAAATCTCCACGCTTAATGTTATTTGCCGGAGCAAATTCGGTATTGCTGATACCGCTTATTATGCCTTTATTCTTTAATGTATAAATTGCGTCCTTTGCCCAAGCGTGATTTGCAAGGTCTGTAAAGGGTTCGGTAGTTGACGGCTGTGTTGTTGTGCCGGGTGTTGTTGCACCGCCGCCGGAAAAACCGCCGCCGGAGCTTCCGCCGGAACTTCCACCGGAGCCGCCTGTGCCGCCGCCACCGCCACCTCCGCCGCCTTGCGTGGAGTCACTGTCGGTTTTAGCGTTTGCTATGTCGGAATATTCGCCTGTTCCGCTTGTGTTCTTTGCGGCAATTTGAACATAATAGGTTGTGCCTGCCGAAAGGCTTGTGATGTCGGTCGTTAATGTGTCAGCCTTGTCAATTTCTTTTGTGCTTGAAAGATTTGTACTGCTTGTACCGTACTTAATTGTATAGCCTGTTACACTTTCATCGGTTGCCTTTGTCCATTTAACGGTTATTTTCTTTGTACCGCCCGTAACGGTTGGTTTGCTCATTTTTGCCGGAGTTGTTTTGCTTGCTATACCGGCAAACACAGCCATATCCGCCGAGTCGGTTTTTCCGTTTCTGTCAAAGTCGGCAGCTGCGTTAAATTCTTCGTTCTGCGATTTTTCCGCAAGCGTTTTGTCATCTGCGTCAACCTTTCCGTCACCGTTTACATCACCGGGAATGAAGCCTGCATTTGTGATTTCAAGTGCTTTGTCAAATGTTACTCCTGTTTTTTTGTATGTAACATAGCCCGCTCCGATAAGCTCAACCGTATAGGTATCACCGCCGAGGACATCATTTGTTATGGTAAATGTCGGAATATCCGTGCTTTCACGGTGTCCGTTTTCCTGCACGGGAGTATTGCTGAGTGTGGTGGTGATTACATATCCCTTTGTGGTTTCGCTTGTGATTTTAAGCGTTATTCCCGTATCTGCCGATGCGTCAAAGCCTGTAACCTTATCCATAGTAAGTTTTACAGTGGCTGTTGCACTTTTGTTGCCTTTATCGCTCGCTGTTGCCGTTCCCGATGCGCCGGCAGAAGCAGTAATTTTGTTGCCGTCTTTCACACAAAATGTATCGTCTGCAACATTGAGCGTTACTTTATCGCCCGGTTCGCCTGAGAATGTGATGATATACACATCTTCGCTATCGCCGAAAGAAATACCCAAAGGATATGAAATTCCCAAAGTAAATTTTTTGTCGGCATTCGCTTTTTTTGCATTTGCTGTAACCCAAGTGCCTGTCGGGGGATTGTCCTCACCCTTTAAGAACTGTGCCGATTTATAGTCCATACCATCAAAGGCAAAGGAGTTTTGAATGGCGGTTATGTTTCCGCTTGCACCCGCTATGCTCACCTTTATTTTTGCCTCGCCGTATTGGGTGGTTGTATCTGTTGCGGTCACATCTGTGAGCGTTACCTCGATTTTGTCATTCTCCGCCGCAAGGGTGGGAAGCGACGAAAACGCAAGGCAGGCAGCTATCGCAAGCGCACCGATTCTCGTTATCCGTTTTAGTTTCATTTTTGGTTGTACCTCCTGTTTTTGTTGTTCAAATATATTTGCATATATTTCTCTGATTTTATCGCCGTGATTTTACCATTTCCGGCAGAGCGGAATAGATGAAATCAAGCTGAAGCTGTGATTTTTCTTTTTCTTCCCATATTACATAGTCAAGGACTGCCGATATGAAAAGATATACAAGCGGTCTCAGAATTTCTTCGTCACAGCTAAGCACACCGGACAGCTTATGCGTATATTTGTCGTATATGAAATTGAAATCGTGTCCTTTTTCCCGAATTTTCTCGCCGTAAACAGGGCTTGCCGCCATTTGGTAAATAAATCGAAGCTCTCTTTTATATTTACCTATTTCGTTAAGGCAGTTCGCAAAAAAGCCGGACAAGTCGTTCATATTGGCAAACACATAATCGAATATTTTGTCGGCAACCTTTTTCAGTCCGTATTCGGTACATTCGCATATCATATTCGTTTTATCACCGAACCAATAATACAAGCTTCCCTGTGCAAGCCTTGTGCCTTTGGTAAGCTCTCGTATTGAAACATTCTCAAGTCCGCTGTTTACAAAGAATGTGAATATACTGTCAAGTATTGCTTTTTCGTCAACCTGACGTGTAGCCGCTTTCATTTTTACCACCTCCCATCACAGGTTGAGCAGCCGTTTTATTAAACTTCAAAAAAAATTGCCTGCAACATAATCGAAATTATGCGGTACAGGGTTTCCACATAATCGAAATTATGTTGCAGACAACGGTCAGATATTGCAAAACAAAAGTGTTTTCCGCAATTTTTTACAGACAAAATATTCGTTTTTTGTGAAAAAAGGTATAGGAAATCAGACCAATGCCAAAAAACTGAAATAGCATTGGTCTAAAAGCCGTGTCTTTTTTAGTGCATAATGATGAAAAATATAAAAATACTGGCAAATTATTGACAAAAGCTTTTTTCAATGCTATAATATTTACTGTATTAAATATGTACTAAAATATATTTTACCACATAATTTCGATTATGTGGAAACCCTGTACCGCATAATTTCGATTATGTGGCTTTTCTTTTTTTAACACCGCAAAAGTCCGAGTTTCTGTATTTGTCTGCGGTGAATATCGCCCGTTTCCATTGTATAAATACGGGTTGTTTCCACAGAAGAATGACCTAAGATGTCCGCAAGTCTGACAATATCCTTTTGCAAGGAATAATATGTTCGTGCGAATAGATGGCGGAGGTTGTGAGGAAACACCTTATCTCTTGCCACATTGGCACTCTCGCACAGTGCTTTCATCAGCTTCCATATATTAGAACGGTCAAGAGGTTTTCCGTTTCGGGTGACGAAAATACTTCCGTCTGATATTTTTTCCTCCGCCGCATATCTTTTTAACATTTTGCAAAGGTCGGAGGGGATAATAACAACACGCATTTTGCCTTTAAGGTTTATTTCCGCTCTGCCTGCCTTTATTGCGGAGGTTGTGATGTATCGCAGCTCCGACACTCTTATGCCGCAAGCACATATCGTTTGCATAAGCAAATATAATTTGCGGTTGCCTTTGCTTTTTGCCGCTTTAAGCAGCCTTTCATATTCCGCTTTGGTAAGCTCTTTATCCTTTCGGGCAAATATCTGTCGCTGAATTTTAAGTGTTTTCACCTTTAAGGCATATTGTCCGCTGTAATCAAAAAAGCTGTTGAGTGAAGATATAACGGAATTTACGCTCGCCGGGGCATAATTCTCAATTAGATACTCTTTGTACTCCAAAACCTCTGCTTTTGAAAGCTCTCTGCTTCCGAGCCAAACAGCGAAAGCTGTTAAGTCACGGATATATTTTTCCGCCGTTGCCTTTGCTTTTTCCTCGCAAATAAGATACTCTTTGAATTTTTTTATTGTTTTGTCTGTAATTTTTTTCATAGTCCGACAACTCCTTTACTACTATTATTTTACCACTAACATAGTAATATTCAGTGAAGCTGTCAACAATTTGCCTATATTGTTTTCATTTTATGACATTATGAACAAGTACATTTTTCCTTTTGGCATAGTCTATTGTGTTCTTTGTCCCGCTCGGCTGTCCGTTCCAAACGGCAATTACAAGGCTTGAACGGTCAACCATCCATTCATTGCGTTTTTGATAGCAAGCCTTGTAATAATGGTCGCTGATTGTGGTTACATAATCGGCATTTTTTAATATGTGATTATATCGCCGTTCTTCAAAAAATCCACGCCGTTTCTCAAAGTCGGGGTGCGGCACGGCACAGATTAGGTGCAGAGCGTCATTCTGCTTTTTCTTTTCAAGCACAACTTCCGCCGCCCATATATCCGTGCCTTTTGCCATTCCCGTTATAAAAGTTACATAGCCGTCCGCTATTGCATTGTCAATAGCTTTCTCCAAAAGAGGTTTTACCTCGTTTTCGGAAAGGCTTAATTTTTCCGGGCGATGTCCCGTAAAACAACATCGGTGTTTTCTTAAATTATCATTGTTCATATATTTATCAACTCCGTTCGCCGTGTATCGTGCCGCATTTAGCAAAAAGTACACCTTTTGAAAAAAGCTGTCAAAATTTGATTTTGCCCTTTTTTATTGACAGTCGAAGTGATTTTTGGTATAATATTCTTGAAAAAACAAGCGAAAAGCGATATTTGAGCATAAAAAAATCTACTATCAAAAGGTGTACTTTGTGATAGTAGATTCTATTTTGCAAGTCTGTATTCACGAAGCCTGCGGTAGAATGTGGCAATGCTCATATTACACTCCTTCGCCACATCTTCAGCCCGTATATGACCTCGTTCCCATTGTTTAACCAAACCGCCGAAATTATCCGGTGCCGTTATCATCGGTCGTCCGAAAGCTATTCCTTTCAGCTTTGCCGCCCGTATGCCTTCTTCCTGTCGTTTGCGGATATTAACACGCTCGTTTTCCGCAACAAATGACAGCACTTGCAGCACCAAATCGGCAATAAATGTTCCCATCAGGTCTTTATATGTCCTTGTGTCGAGCATTGGCATATCAATAATTACAACATCAACCTCCATATCCTTTGTAAGTATCCGCCATTGGTCTTGTATTTCCTTATAGTTTCTGCCGAGCCTGTCTATTGATTTGACATAGAGCAAATCGCCTTTTTTCAGCTTTGTAAGCAATTTTTGATAGCTTGGTCGGTTAAAGTCCTTGCCGGACTGCTTGTCTAAAAAGATATTACTTTGCTTTATGCCGAGTTTTTTCATTTCAAGCATTTGCCTGTCCTCATTTTGGTCGGTTGAGGATACCCGTACATATCCGTATTCCTCCTGCATATTTCGCTCACCTCCGATTTTGAATTTTTTACCCCATTATATATTATACCATTTAATTAAAATTTCACGTGAAGCAAGCAGTTGCCCCGCTTCCCATCTGTGCTTATTGATATAGGTTTGAAAAAGCATTTAACGCATTATCTATATAGGTATAAACAGCTTCGCAGCTTTCTTTCAGTCGATTACCGTTTTTACAGTATTCCGCAAATGCCTCTGCAAAAAATTCTGTATCACTTGTCATAAAATAGTCATCGCCTGTGAATTTTAACTTTGCAAGCTGATTTTTCAGCCGTTCATCGGCGGCTATATTATGATTTTGCAAAACGCTCTGTATATAATGTCCGAACTCGTGGGGAATACTGTTGTAATATCCCATTCGTATGTATATTGCTTTTTTCTGCGAATTGTAGATGCCCGAATATTTATTATCAAATAATTCTGTCCAATAATCATTTGAAACAAGTATCAGACGATAGCCACTTTTGGCAAATTCTTTTCGGACAAATTCCGGAACACATATCATTTCGCTTTGGGCGTTTAATATAGTTTCACGGCTGTTTGTAATGCTGCCCCCGTATATTTCCGGTTCTGTAATCGGCTCTTTTGATTTTGGGATAACATATTCGCCGTCATAATTGAGCATAAATACAAGCATATTGCAAAATTCGGCACGGGTAATACCGCAATAAGAAGTACGTTTTTCGTAACCTCGCACATACATTGTGTTTGTATAGTCCGAAAAACCGCCGTATTTTACATCAGTGTTCCACATAGCCGCATTTATAGGCGGCAAATTATTTAATTTCAGTAATAGCTCCGATGCAGTTTCGTATGTCATCACACCTCCGTAATCGCCACGAAACGGATAACCGCTTAATTCAATATGGTTATTCCAGCCGCATTTATCGGAAAACCATCCCGACCAAAGTGGCGGCAGAGCGGAGGCATCTCCGAACAGCTTTTCAGCAAGCGTAATGCCCTCGGCAACCGATATTTTATCATTCGGTTTGAATGTTCCGTCCTCATATCCGCTGATTATGCCCATATTATAAAGCCTGTCAACGGCAGAATAATACGGTGTTTGTTCCGTAACATCATTAAACGGCAGTTCGCTTGCAAATGCCGCCGCAGCCGATAATGACAATATAAGCGATATACCTATAAATATTTTCTTAAAAATCATTTTTATTTTTCCTCCAATCTTAATAACAGCTCGGTCGTGCCGCAAAGCCGAAGCCGCTGTTTGTTGTGATTACAACATTGTTGTTACTGCTCGAACAATGGATAACAAGGATATTTCCGCTTGCATCTTTCCCGGCGATAATTCCGACGTGGGACAAATCACCGTAAAAGGCTAAATCTCCGGCTTGTGCGTTGCTCCACGAGATACGGCTGCACTTTGCGATTTGCCCTTGCGTTCCGTGTCCGATAGAGTTTACCGAAAAGCCGGAATTGATAAAGCTCCAAGTTACAAACCCCGAACAGTCAAGTCCGAAAGGTCTTTTTGTCCCGGTCGTTTTACTGCCTTCCGCCGATACGGTTTTCAGCTTGCCCCATTCGCTGTCCCAGCCGACAGCAGAGGATTTGCCGCCTCAAAAGTAATTTACCTTGCCTACAAGTGAGCAAGCAGCTTTTATAACTTTCTTTCGTTCTGCGGACAGAGAGCCGCCGTTGCAGTTGAGAGTTATAACCCTTTCACCCTTTAAGGAATACTATTGTATCATCATACAAAAAGACCGTCAAAAAATTTTCTGAAACGAAAAAGGCAACCCATACAGGTTGCCTTAAAAGCGGTTATATAAACCGAAAATTGGCTATTTCGTTGCAACAATACTTATCCAATGATTTTTTGTATTTGAATACGTTTTTATCTCTGTAAAACCTGCTTCTTTCAAAGCAGCAATGAGTTGATCCGATGTGTAAATCTTCATACCATCAATCAACTTTGTCCATTTTTCATCTGCGTCATTCGTTCCGTCAGATTCGTTACAAATCAGGAATGTCCCTCCGTTTTTCAGAACTCGATTTACCTCAAAAAAACATTTTTTCAATCCCGGCCAGAAGTAAACTGTCTCAAAAGCAGAAACATAATCAAAAACTGCATCCGGAAAAGGGATAGCAGATACATCACCTTGAACCACGCAACATTTCCCTTGTTTAATGGCGGCGGCGTTCAGTTTTTGAGATTCTGCCACACTGACCTTCGAATAATCCATTCCTGTCACATGTCCATTTCCGCATTTGCCCAACCAGGCTACAATATTTGCACCGCCTCCGCAACCAACATCCAGTACCGCAGCGTCCGGATTCACAGAGATATTTGAGAATCCCCATTGTGATAACTTGGCGTGACCGATGTTCATCATCTTCGTCATCAATTTTCCGCCGAAGCCTTGTGGCTTACGAGTATTTTCAAAGAAGTTCATTGCATTATTCCTCTTCTTTAAATCCCGATTTATCTTGCAAATATTATACCACAGAAACAACGAGAAAGCAATCGTTTCCGACTGCTTTCTCCCATTTGCACAAAGGATTATTTCACCCAAGTTTCAGTGTTATTCACAGAGTTTGCAAGATGTGTATTGGCTGCTTCCATCACATCTGTGTAATAGCACATAGAGTTGTTGCGAATATCCGTAAATTTATTGAGTATGGATACATTCTTTGTAATATAGCCCTCATCTGCTTTTCTGCCTGTTGCCCGGTTGACTACCGTCACCACTTCCGCACGGGTAATAGCGTTATCGCCTTTGAATGAGCCGTCAGCGTAGCCGTTAAGCCAGCCTGCGTGTTTTGCGTAGGCAACATCGGAATATGCCCAATAATTTGTTGCAACATCGGTGTATTTTACGGTGCAACTGCCTTTCTTGACATCATTAAACAATGCGTCAAAGCGTACCGTCATAGCAACAAATTCCGCACGGCTAACATTATCATACGGTTGCGGGAAAGCCCGTCCTCCTCCCACAAAGGCTGCGTGCATAAACGTTTTGCCCGGACGCAGAAGCGAGTCGGCTATTTCCGAGATCAATTCATCCGTGATCATGGTTTTCATATTTCTCCGCCCGCAAAGGGAAGACGAAAGGATTTTTTCTTTACGCCCGGCAGTTCATTCGGGTTCGAATCGGCGTAGTCCGCTTTATATCTCGACATATCGGGTTTTCCGAACATAGAATCCGTCCTTTCAATTATTTATGTTGGTTTTAACTTTTATCACGACGTGCAGGCACATCGGTCATGCTTTCGTCGGAAGCATTAGCCCGTACTCAGTATAATAAACTTGACGGAACCAAAAACGTATACGGCGCCGTAACTGCGGCAAATGTCATTGCAAACTTGTACCGCAGGCTTCTGTCAAGATCTTTGAACGTGACAGAATAGTTAAACACAAAAATCAAAGCAGCCGATATGATAAGCGCGGGAAAAGTCAAATACGGCTCATCCCCCATGCGCCCTACACGAAATACCGTCATCATGAGCAGCATATATGCCGAACCGATTATATCCGACAACATGCCGAAATTAAAAATCTTTACTATGTAACGTTTATACCATTGCTTTTTATCCTCAATTTTAAACACCGACAGGCTGATTAGCAAAACAACACTGTCTATAATAAAATTACCCGGCAGAACGATCAGCCAAAAATGCGGAAACAGCAACAGCATCCAAAAGGGAAACAATGCATTGTACAGTTTCATACCGTTTTTTTCGTTATTCAAAAAACAACCTCCCGACTTAACTGCGATTGATTGATATGTAACATGCAAAAGGGGCTGTTTTTACAGACAGCCCCTTGCAGCTTACCAGATTATAACGCGATCTTCGGGCGCAACCCACATACCATCGTTTTCGGTAATGCCAAATGCCTCATAAAACTCTTCGCAGTTGACAACAACGCGATTAACGCGCAGTTTATCCTCCGCATGAACATCTACGCTTGCCGCATATTGTGCGTATTCACGGGTTTTCGTACTTGCCCATGCGTTTGCCATGGAACGGTAAAGCTTTTGATAATCGGGGTTCGGAAGTCTTGAAGCAATTTCGGTAATACACTGAACCGCACCCTGATCGGCAACATTTTCGCTCAGAGTAAGTCTTCCGTTCATCGGGATTCCGGGAATCCCTTCACATCCGTTGTAAAACTGCACCATTTTTTCACAGCGTTTTTCAAATTCGGCATAATCCTTCTCGGTCCACCAGTCGTAAGCATTTCCGTCCTCATCGAATTTGGCGCCGTTGTTATCAAAAGCGTGTGTGATCTCATGCGCGATGACATAACCGATCGCGCCCAAATTCTCTTCATAAGATGCATTTTCGTCATACATAGGCGGCTGCAAAATTGCGGCAGGGAACGTTATGTCGTTTGCCGTTACGTCATAGCAAGCGTTTACGCTGTAGGGTTTCATGCGCCAGGACTGCTTGTTTACCGTTTCTCCCTGTATTTGAGAAGCGGCGAGTTTTGATATTTGTGCAATGGAAACAACGGTTCGAAAATAGCTTCCGCCATTTTGGGGTGAGCGGATGTCCACATAGTCGAGGTACGAACCGAATTGGTCGGGATAACCGATCTTGATACTCATTTTATCCAGCTTTCGAATCGCCTTTTCTTTTGTGGAGTAGGTCATCCAGTCGAGCGACCGAATGCGTTCTTTGTAAACTTCGCGAATGTCATTCACCATTTTCAAAACGTTTTGTTTTGCTTCTTCGGAGAAAAACTGTTCGGCATATATTTCACCGATATAATCCGACATGATATTGGAAATAAGGATAACGGCGCGCGCTTCGCTCGAATACGCGCCTTTTACACCGAGATACTCCTCATTAAAGGTGTCGTACGCCTTGACAATATCATCCGAGAGAGTCTGACCGTATACGGATAGAATCGATAAAAGGGCCGCGCTTTTAAGCGTTTCGAGATTTTCATCGGTGTAAAGGCGTGAAAACTCCTTGACAATTTCGGGATTTTCGACCACAATGGCATTTTCTTCGACCAGACCCGAATCCTTAAGAACCCGCTTTATATCGATATTGGGAAACAATTCGGAAATTTCGGACAGGGTGAAAAGATTATATACTTTGTCGACATCCGAGCTTTCCTCCGGACTCAGTGCTTTTGTCGAAAGCGTTTTTTCAAATTCGTAAAAATCGTTCACTTTCCGTTCGGCATCAGACTCTCCGACAGCATTCAAAAGTGCGGTCATATAGTTCATGTACGCATTTTTTTGCGCATCGGTCGCGTCGGTGTAAAAGCTCTTCGGCATAGAGGGAGTTAATACACTGAATGTGGGGATATAACGGGTACTGTTCGAAAGATCGACCGTAATGCCGAAAGCGGCAAAGGGCGAAACGCAAAGACTGTTTTGAATGACGCTTTGAGCTTCGGAAAGCTCGGTTATATTTTGAGCTTCGCGAACACGCGAAAGGATTTTTTCGATCGGAGAAAAACCGATGTTCGCCCGACCTTCGACATCCAGAACGCAAGCATAAAAATCCGCCATTTTCTTACCGATATCGCTGTCGGAGCCACCGTTTTGAACGGTTTGCGAAATGATCTCGTTAACATGTGTGCTCGCCTCAAGTTCAAGATCGGTCAATGTGCCGGCTGAGGTGTGTGCGGGCAGAATGACAAGGGAGTTGAGCTTGTCGCGATTGACCGCGGCATAAAAATCGTCTTTTTCGTTTGAGCCGAACAAAGCGAAGGTGCGCTTGATAAACAGCTTCATCTGTCCTTTGGTAACAGGTGAGTAGGAAGAAAAGATCCCGTCGCCCGTTCCCATTGCAATGCCGGAAGCGAGAACGGGAGCAATTTCGGGTTTAGCCCAGTCCGGAATGTCGGAAAATTCTCCGTTTTGAAAGGCAACACGTTCGTTGTGACCTTTGAGCGCAGGAAAAGAACCGAAGGCACGCGCAAGCATAATCAATGCCTCAACGCGCGAGACCTCCCTGTCCTCCTGTAAATTATCGTCTCCTCCGTACCCGTGAATGATGTCGGTACGCTTAAGATCGGGATTATAATTGTCTGCGGCATACATAAGCATTTCGACCACTTCACCGCGTGTCGCGTTTTGTTTGTCGGGATCGACTGCGGCAACAACATGTGTGCCGAGCAGCATCGACGCGGCAAGTCCGATGGCAAGAAGCCGTTTTGCATTGGAAAATTTCATAGCATTTCTCCTCTTTTATCACGTTTTTACATGGGTTTCGGGGGACGGGACAAAATTGCCCGAAAGAAATATTGCCGTAAATTTTCATTTGCATGAAATAATTACAACATAAGTATAGCAAAAAGAAAGTTCTGTGTCAAGTCTAAAGCGCACGAATTCGTTCGGTCAGGACAATAGAGCGGATCTCTCTTGTAAGATCCGCTCTTTTTATTTACTTTTCTTTCCGCTTATACCCGCAGTCACAGTAAGGACCTCCCGACGCGAGTGTGTATTCGCGCACAAAATCGGTCTTTCCGCCCGCTTCGCTCATGGTATAATCCAAGCGGCACATAGCGGGCGTAAGGTCATAAAGCCCGACTTTTTTCATAAGGGTACATATGCCGCACTTATAAAAGCGCGCTTCGTAACCGCTGTTATCGGGATATTCGAAAAAGTCCATACTCCATGAATACGGATTGCGGTCCGCCGCTTTCAGTTTTGCGGTCGCTTTCATCGCCGCTATGTCCTTTTCGGTAAATTTCTGTTTTGAGCTCATGCGGCAAAAAGCCTTCATCGTTTTTGTCATCATAGAGCGGGCATAATACTCGGTAAGCTGTTCGACGCACGGACGGTCGGGCATGGAAAGAACAAAAGCGCAAAGCTGGGCACAGCCGACGATATTCATTTTGAAGCGGTCGGCTTTTTCAAATTCGGGGAGTTCGGCAACAAGTTCCTTATACCGCATTTTTGCCGAGCGGGTTATCGTATCGGCAACCTTCTTGTCATAGCCGAATACCGCCGAAAGATTCTCGCGAAAGGATCGTAAAAACACCGTCCACATTGCAGCGGGCATACCGAAATATTTCATTACAGCCTCTCCCCTTTCCATTTTTCCAAAGCATCACTCATACGGCGCTCGATATCGATCCGTGTGTTTCGGCACTCGGAAGGATGCTTTCTCGCCGCCGAATTCGATGCGAACGATCTGCATTTTCATAATGCCGTCGCCGACCTTTGCCAAAAATCGGAAAAAGGCGCTTACCGACGGTTCCTTAAGATCTCTGTAACCCAGCATGTATCCGCAGCTTGAAACACGTATAGCGGATGACCATTCCGAAAGCTCGCGCTTTGCGTCCGAAACGGCAAAATACGCACCGACATTACGGATCTTTGCGTTTTTGAGCCATGTTTTCAAAAGAAGCTTTCCCGCCGCTCGGTTTGCCGCGTCAAAAACAAGCACCCCTCCGGGGAATGCCTGCGCCATCGCGCAGACAAGCTTTTTTACCTGTTCGGTAAGAAAATAATAGAACACGCCCGACGCAAAAAATACCGCGCCGCGCGAAGCGTCGATCCTTTTGAACCACGCGGTGTCATTCAGATCACAAGCGATGTTTTCCTCCCGCTCACCGGGCGGAAGAAGTTCGTTTCGCACATCGATGACGGCGGAAAAATCAAGATTGTATATACGGCACGTTCCGTTATCGCAAAGTCTTCCCATGTTGTCCAGCCCGCAGCCGAGGTTGACCACCGCCGCGTACGGATGCTCTTTCAGATATCCGCGCACTTCGGAGGAAAGATCGTACTGCCGCACGGCGACCTCTAAAAAGCCGAAGCGGTACATAAATCCGCGCGTATTCTTCGCAAAAGACGAAAAATCGTAATCCACGCGGTCGATAATACGCGCCGCCGCGTCGTCGCGGTACAAATTCGGATAAAGCTCGGTACATACTTTCCGCCCGTACAGCGGAATGATCAACGTCTCGCTGACGGTGTTTTTTTCGATCGGATATTTTTTCATACATCCTCCTTTATAAACAGGAGCTTCGGCAGCTCGTCCCGTTCGATAATACAGCAAAGCATCTGCGCAAAATCCTTCGGAGACCGAATCTGAAACTGCATGTGGTTATACCCCGAAAACACGGGGTATTTTGCAAACGGATACGCGCGCTTTACCGCTTCGCGGTATTTATAATGCTTCTCTGCACTGCCGAAAGCAAAATATGTGTGCTTCTGTAACGAAACGGGAAGCGGCACATATGGCTTATCCTCAAGACTGTCCGCGAGCTGACGGCGCAAATTACCCCGGCGAAGCGCACTTGAGGCGGCGATAAAGTACGGTTTTATCGCCTCGTCATCGCACCACAAAAGTTTTCCGAGCGTTTTCCCGTGCGTCAAAGATATGCTTTTCAGAGCGCAGTACAAAAAGGGCGTCATGAGACGGCGCGTAAGCTTCGGAATGCGGGCGAACTGTCCGCCGTCAAAGTACACATGGTCAATGCGCACATCGGTCCCCGACAAAAAAGCCGTCGCAAGGTCGGCACCCAAGGAGGAGGCGACGACGAGCGAAAGCGAATGTACGTGCTTTTTCTTCAAAAAAGCATTTATTTCGCAAACCTCCTGCGCCTTTCCCCTGTACTTTTGCCCGAGGCAATAGACGCTTGATGTCGGCAGAATACAGAAACAGCGGTCGCACAGCTCCTTTGCGATCGGCTCACTGCTCGCACCGACAACGCCCATAGCGTGAAAGAACAGCACAGCGGGATCGTTCGGATTTCCCATAGTTTCAAAAAGCATTTTTGTTCTCACCTCCGCCGAGAAAGTATCAGCGAACGAAAAGCAGCATAATCCCCGAAAGGATCATTGACAGGACGGCAAAACCAGCCGTTCCCGTAAGCCACTTTTTGATCTTGTCACGCCGCGTGATATACGGCATAAGATCTTCGGTTTCGGGTATGATCCACGTTTTTGTGTGCCCGACCCACCATTCGTCCACAAGCCGACGGTCAACAAGATTCAATATCGACATGATCGCAAAGATCCCCGCAAAGCCCTCCCAAAAGCCGCGCATTTTGTTGATCGCATACACGCACACAAGCGTATATGCAATATAGATCACAGCGCCGGAAAGCCTATAGACAGTTGCTCTTTTGCGGATGGTCTCCCATGTTGTCATTCCGCGTTCCACGCATCTTTTCTTCACCTCGTCGGAATAGAGAAATACCATTCCGACCGCGCCGTTTCGAATCCCGATAAGGCAATAGACAAAGAGAAGTATGCCGAGAACAATTCCTTCGATGATCAACTTTCCGAGCATTTATTTGTTCCTCCGAAATCCCGCTTCATCGCAATACTCGGGATGAAGCGCACAATAAGGGTCTTTATCGCCGCAAATAGCATAATCACAGACATCTCCGTTGACGCAGGTCGTTTTCCGCACGAGACGGGCATGGATCATTTCCATCGACGCATAATCCACGTTGCAAAGCGCGGGCATGACCTCGCACAGTCCGTGCTCTTTCGCAAAGCTTGCCACCGGGCATTCGGAAAACTCGTACCGAATCGGTTTTCCTTCTTCCAATTCCGACAGGTTCATTTTGTAGTCGCCCCACTTGTCGCACTGCTTTTTTGCATTTTGCAAAGCACGGAAAATGAGCTTTCGAAAAAACGGCTTGTTCGCGTCGGCAAAGCGAAGTAAGCGAAAGGACGGAAGCACCAAAGCACCCTCCATCTCCTCGATCTCGGAAAGCCCCGTCACCGACTTGCAGACCGTATAATATGCCATCAGCGCAAGACAGTCATACGTGCCCCCGCGCCCGTTGTGGAAGTTTTTCCGTCCGCCGAGGTCGCGCATATCGGCGGCATATTTTATATAAAGCGCATGCACCTCGTCCCAAACCGAGAGACGCTCGGACGGCGGAAAATGGAGAGCGATCTTTTTTTGCACCAGTTTTTTGCAAAGCTTGGAATACAAAACGGGAGCGGTGACATCCGCGTCCGATCGTTCCTTTTTCATGTGGTCTGCCCCCTTACTTTTCATTTACTCGGCTGCTGCCGACGCCGCATCGTCTCCGACGCTCTTTAGCAGTCCGCTTTTTGCCTTTTGTTCGGTGTCGTCCGATTCGTCATACGCATCGTACGGTGCGGAAGGATCGTGAACCCGCTTTTTAAACGGAGAGCACAGTTTATCCTTGTGTGCAAAAGCGAATTCGAAATTGTCGGTAAAGCCTGTGTGACCCGTAAGGATTCGCGTGCGCACGCCGATCTTTTTCAGTTTTTCCTCGAGAATCGCAAGCGACTTTACCGCAAGCTTATTGTCCTCGGCAAGCGAAGAAATAAAGCTGTAACCGCCGTCCGCACCGAACCACAGCGTGTCGCCCGTGAAAAGATATCGGTCGTCGACAAGATACACCATGTGCCCCCACGTGTGACCAGGCACAAGAAAGCACTTGATCTTAATGTCGCCGATACGCACCGTTTCTCCGTCCTTCAAAAGCTGTTTTCGGTTTCGGATCGTGACCTGCGGAAGCTTGTAGAGATGGTAGATGACCTTTCGTCGGACTTCTCCCGTAAGATAACGGTTCTCGACCTCACCGACATAGAGTTTTGCCTTTTTGAAAAGACCTCTACTGTCCTCTTCGACGGCGCCTACGTGGTCGGTGTCCTGATGGGTAATGAAAATATGGCGGATCGATTTCGGATCGATCCCGAGCCAGCCCATTTTTTCCTCCAAACGGTCGTAATTGTATCCTGCGTCAAACATGAGAACCGCGTCGCCCTTGCGATAGAAAAAGATATTGGCAACCCATTCGCGCACACAGGCGACGTGTTCGTCGACCCATCCCGTGTTCAGCGGCTTGAATATTTCTTTGCCGCGGTACATTTTACTCATTTCTTTTCGTTGAAATTCGGTCGCCTTTTTTGACATGGACTACCCTTCCTTTCTTGCCGTGACACAAAGAAAATCGTTCGGATCGGTATGAACGGAAATGTCCGAGAAGCCGCATTCGGTCAATACGCATTTCAGCTCCTCTCCCGTATATACGGTCATTTCGCGCATTCGGCTTTCCCATTTTCTGCTTTTCGCGGTCATTCCGCCGCACTCGTTGCAGATCAGAAACATCCCGTGCGGGCGAAGAACGTTATGGATCTTTTCAAAGCAGGAGGAAAGATGGTTCCAGAAATAAATCGTTTCGAACGCCGTTACAAGATCGAGCCGGTCATTTTCGAAGGGCAATTTCCGCACATCGGTGCAAAACACGGCACAGCGTCTGTCCTCAATGGCGCGGCGATTTGTCTTGCAGGTCCTTTTTGCGCAAAGTTCCGATTGGTCGACGCCGTAAACCTTTGCCGTCGGATATTTCCGAAGAAGTGCGCGTACTGTCGCCCCGCCACCGCAGCCGCAATCGGCAATCACACGAAAATCCTCTTTCGGAAGAAATCCGAGCCCCCACGCGGCAAGCCGCTTGTGTCCGAGATTCATCGCCGTAAGCATAGCTCTGCCGCCGAAGCCCCCGGGCTTTGCCGCATTTTCAATAAAGGACATTCCGTTTTCTCTTCCTTTCTTTATCATCTCTTTATCACTCTTTATCGCTTGTCCGATGCAGGTGTTGCTTTGTTCGTATGCAGTTAGCGTAAACTAACTTGCCGCTTGTTGAAAAGCCGCCGATCGGCAGCCGATAAAAACCATTCCGGTTTACAATACTCACCGTAAACCTTCTTTATACGCCCATTATAGCACGGGTGTTTTCATTTTTCAATATAAAAAAACGATTTTTTCCGTATTTCGACACTGTTTTTTAAGACCCGCACGAATTTTCCGAGCGGGTCTTTTGCGTTGTTTGATGTGTTTGATATTTAATGCCTCGTATTGTCCGAATACACCTCGCAGAAACGCGCCTGAAAAGACGGCGGTTCGCCGTGCGCATACAAATGGGAAAGGTCGCCGAAGGAGCAGCAGCGGAAAGAAGCCGTCCCCTCCTCGCGCTCTTCGGTATAGACCGTCGTTACGGATGAAGTAAGCGCCGTGAAGCCTTGCCACAGTGCCGGCGGTGCGATATTCAAAAGATGCGAGAGAAGAACGCATTCAACGCCGAAATGGCAAAACAGCGCGATCGTTTCGGTGTTTGCTCTCTTGGCATGATAATAGAATCCGTCGCGCGCATAGCCGTGTTTTTTCAAAAGCGTGTCCAGCCCATCGCACACGGTATCGTACTTTTCCCGCACATCGCCCGAGCGGTAAAGAGACGTTTCAAGCCAGCGCACACGGTCAAAATAATCGGGGTTCTCATTTACTTCACGCGGAAGACGATCCCACGCGATCCTTTTCTCGCCGCTTTCGGGATCGACGACATAAGCGTCAAATTCGCGAAGCCACGGTAAAACTTCGTCTTTCCTGCCGAGCGCATCGAGCGTCGGCTTTGCCGTGTCGCGTGCGCGTCCGTGCGGGGACGAATAAAAGGCGGAAATGTTTTCGCACAGCAAGCGCTCCTTTAAATAGGACGCTTCCCGCCATCCTTTTTCGGTAAGGGAATCGACGGCATAATCGGGGTCGCCGTGTCGGATGATCAAAAGTTTCATAGCGATCGAATGCAAGCTCCTTTGCGCAGAATGAAAAACCGGAAAATAAACAAGAAAAACCAACCCGGAAGGATTGATTTTTCCCATGTCGAAAACAAATTGGAGCGGATAACGGGAGTCGAACCCGCCTTATCGGCTTGGGAAGCCGAAGTTCTACCGATGAACTATATCCGCATCGTTTTCTGTATTATACAACGAAGTTTTCATTTTGTCAAGAGAGAAAAGCGATTTTTGGGGCGAACAAATCGATTGATAAAAGAATGATAATCCTACTTTTCCGATAGGATTACAAAATTCTGCCGTTTTGCGGCGGCGTGTGCTTGTGACAAAATTAATTAACGGTTGTACTCAGTCAAATCAGGACACTTTTTGTTTTCATAGCAAAGCAATAGGAAAAGAAGTGGGAAGCGCCTATTCATTCACAAAATGTGCGATTTTTTTGATTCTTCGAAAAAAAATCGGCAAAATCGCACCGTTTTCCCGAAAAAAACTCGGTTTTCGCCCTTGACACACCCCCGAATATGTTGTACCATAGTAACAGTACAGAATCAAAAACTGTGTTCGAAAAAAACATGCTACTGTTTTGGAGTGGAATTTTTGAGCAAAAAAATGGTTATCAGCGATGTGGACGGCACGCTCGTTTACAAGGGATCCTCCTTCAACGAACGGCGCTTTCCCGAGCTGCTTCGAAAATTGCAAAATTACGGCGCTTTTTTCGGCGTCGCCACAGGACGCAGCCGCGCCGAGTTTGAACCGCTCATCGCACCGTATTTTTCATCGGTCGACGCGGTTTTGTGCGACGGAGCCTGTACCTTTCACATCGGTCGTCTTGTGCGCGGTGCCTTGATCGAACAAACAGTGCTCTTGTCGATCTTCGAGCACGCAAAAAAGAATAAGTGCGCGCTCCTGCTTCACGCCGCCGATACCGCTTATCTTTACGGCGCGTCCTTTGTGCAAAGGTCGAGAGAAAAGCGGCGTTTGTCTGATGTTTATGACATTTCGGATGTCTCTACCGTCGACGAACCGATCTACAAGATCGCCCTCTACGGCGATAATGAGGCTTCCGTCTCCTTTCCGTCGCTTCGCCTTGCATACGCTGCGGCGGGAATACGGGAATACGTCGACGAGCACGCGAGCAAGCTTTCGGCGGTAAAGGCACTTTTATCCGACAGCGGTCTTTCGCTTTCCGAGCTTACCTATTTCGGGGACGGTGAGAATGACGCGGAACTCTTACGGTCCGCCGCCCGTTCCTTTACCCCCTATTGCGCCGCACCGGATGTCTTTCCGCTGGCGCGTGAACACACACGCGACGTCGTCGGAACGATCATTCGGCTGTGCGACGAAAAAACGCTTTAAATCATCCACCATGATAAACGAATCGAATTCCTTTTTTACAAATAAACCCTTTTAACCGAGCGAATCTGTTTCGCAAGCGAGGCATATTAAGATGAAGCAATACAACATTGTCGACATTCCGCGCACCGAACGGATCGGTAAATTGATCGATGCTCTTTACGATCATCTTCCCGAGATCGAAGCCGATCGCGGCGTACTGATCACCGAATCGTATAAGGCGACCGAAGACGAGCCGATCGTCGCCCGCCGTGCGCACGCTTTTATGCACATTTGCAAAAATATCCCGATCACGATCCGCGACGGAGAACTGATCGTCGGAAGCGCCACCAAGTCGCCCCGCGGCTGTCAGGTGTTCCCCGAGTATTCGTTCGAATGGCTCGAGAGCGAATTTGACACCGTCGAGCATCGTTCCGCCGACCCGTTTTACATATCGGAAGAGACCAAAGCCGCGCTTCACGAGGCATATAAGTATTGGAAAGGCAAAACCAACTTCGATCTTGCCTCTTCCTATATGTCAAAAGAAGCCCACACCGCGATCGAACACAACATGTTCACCCCCGGCAACTATTTTTACAACGGAATCGGACATGTGACGGTGCATTACGACTGGATTCTTGAGAGCGGTCTTGACGGCATTATCGAAAAGGCAAAGAAGGCAAAAGAAGCCCTTTCTTTCGAAATGCCCGATTACATCAAGCGCACGCAATTTTTGGACGCGGTCATCGAAAGCTGTGAAGCTGCCGAGCTTTACGCCGCGCGCTATGCTTCGCTTGCCCTTTCGCTTGCCGAAAAAGAGCCCGACCGCAAGCGCCGCGACGAGCTTTTGGTCATCGCCGCAAACTGCGCCCGTGTTCCGAAATCGGGTGCGCGCAATTTCTACGAAGCCTGCCAGTCCTTCTGGTTTATTCAAATGCTTTTGCAGGTCGAATCGAGCGGACATTCCATTTCGCCCGGACGTTTCGATCAATACATGTATCCTTACTTTAAAAAAGATCTCGACACGGGGAAGATCTCCTACGCCGCAGCGCAGGAGCTTATGGACTGCATTTGGGTCAAGCTCAACGACTTGAACAAAGTTCGAGACGCCGCTTCCGCCGAGGGCTTTGCCGGCTACAGCCTTTTCCAAAATCTCATCGCGGGCGGTCAGACAAAGGACGGACTCGACGCGACGAACGATCTTTCCTTCCTCTGCATTCAGGCGACCATGCACGTTCGTCTTCCTCAGCCCTCCTTCTCGGTTCGCGTTTGGAACGGAACGCCGCATGAATTTATGATTAAAGCCGCCGAGCTTACCCGCACGGGAGTCGGACTTCCCGCTTATTACAACGACGAAGTGATCATCCCCGCGCTGCTCTCCCGCGGTCTTACCATGGAGGACGCGCGCGACTATAATATCATCGGATGTGTCGAGCCGCAGAAATCGGGCAAGACAGACGGCTGGCACGACGCCGCCTTCTTCAACATGTGCCGCCCGCTTGAGCTTGTTTTCTCGGACGGATACGACGACGGCGAATTCATCGGCGTGCATACGGGCGATGTCACGAAAATGCGCACCTTTGACGAATTTTACGACGCCTATAAGGCACAGAACAATTACATGCTGAAGCTGCTCGTCAACGCCGACAACGCGATAGACGTTGCACACGGTGAGCGCTGTCCTCTCCCCTTCCAGTCCTCGATGGTCGAGGATTGCATCGCACGCGGAAAGTGCATGCAGGAGGGCGGAGCGCATTACAATTTCACGGGTCCGCAGGGATTCGGAATCGCCAACATGGCGGATTCGCTTTACGCCGTGAAGACTCTTGTTTACGATCAAAAGAAGATCACCATGTATGAGCTGAAAGAAGCGCTTGAGCATAACTTCGGCGAGGACATTCCCGATAAGATCGCACAGAAAAAGACCGAAAAAGCGATCCGCCGACTTTCCAAAGAAGGAAAAGTCATTACCGATTCTCTGATCGTCGACACATACAACCGCATTAAAACGTGCGGTATGCAGCCGTATCAGCGTACAAAATACCGCAAGGTTCGTGAGCTGATCGAATCCGTTCCGAAATTCGGAAACGACATTCCCGAGGTAGACGCGTTCGCACGCGATGTTGCGTATACGTACACGCGCCCGCTCGAGACTTTCAGAAACCCGCGCGGCGGTATGTATCAGGCGGGACTTTATCCCGTTTCCGCCAACGTTCCGCTCGGCGCACAGACCGGCGCGACGCCCGACGGACGTCTTGCGTATACTCCGGTCGCCGACGGTGTTTCACCCGCGGCGGGACGCGATGTTCACGGTCCGACCTCGAGCGCCAATTCGGTATCGAAGCTCGACCACGGGATCGCTTCGAACGGAACGCTTTTCAACATGAAGTTCCATCCCTCCGCTCTCGAAGGACGCAGCGGACTGGAAAGCTTTGTCGCGCTGATCCGCGCTTATTTCGATCAAAAAGGCAGTCACATGCAGTTTAACGTCGTAAGCCGCGAGACCCTGCGCGACGCTCAGGCGCATCCCGAAAAGTACCGTTCACTCGTCGTACGCGTTGCGGGATACAGCGCACTGTTTACCACGCTTTCGAAATCCTTGCAGGACGACATTATCAGCCGAACCGAGCAAGGCGGCTTTTGATCGGAATCGGAGCGTATTATGTTTGAACAATATCGAGATGTGACCGGAAGAATTTTTGACATTCAGAAATTTTCGGTTCACGACGGACCGGGGATCCGCACCATTGTCTTTTTAAAGGGCTGCCGACTTCGCTGCCGCTGGTGCTGTAACCCCGAGTCGCAGGAATACACCATTCAAAAAATGCTGCGCGGCGGCAAGGAAACGACCGTGGGACGCGACGTGACGGTCGGCGAGGTAATGGAGGACGTATTAAAAGACGTTCCGTATTATCGCCGTTCGGGCGGCGGCGTCACCCTTTCGGGCGGCGAGACCATGTGTCAGCCCGATTTTGCGCTTGCCCTTCTCTGCGCGTGCAAGGAGTATGGTTTGAACACCGCAATTGAGACCACCGCCTGCGCGCCGGCTGACACCGTTCGGCGATTCATCCCCGTGTGCGACTGTTTTTTAATGGACATAAAGCACATGAACAGTGAGAAGCATAAGGAATTCACGACACAGCCGAACGAGCTTATTCTTTCCAACGCCGAGATTTTGGCAAAGGAAGCGCGCGAGCTTGTGGTTCGCGTTCCTGTGATCCCGACCTTTAACGATACTCCCGAAGAAATATCCGCCATCGCCTCTTTCGCAAAGTCGCTCGGCAGTGTGCGTCAGATGCACCTTCTTCCCTATCACCGTCTCGGCTATGATAAATATATCGGTCTCGGACGGGAATACACAATGGGCGACGTTGCATCGCCGACAAAGGAACACATGGAGCGTCTGCGCAAAGCGGCAGCCGAATCGGGTCTTGAAATCATCATCGGCGGATAACAAATTGCGGGCAACCGCGCCCGAGAGGAAAACATGAATATTTCCAACATCGAAAAAGTTTTGTCTGCATCGCGTGAGAACGGCGACGAAAAGCTTCGCATTATTCAAGAGCTTGTCCCCGGAAAACAGATAACGCTCGCGCACATTATCGCGAACCCGGATCCCGTGCTGTATCAAAAGCTGGGGCTTGATCCCAAGCTTGACTATTCGCACACCGCCATCGGCGTTCTTACGGTAAGCCCCGCCGAGACGGCGATCATCGCCGCCGACGTGAGCATGAAAGCGTCGGGAGCCGAGCTCGGCTTTGTCGATCGCTTCAGCGGAACGCTGCTCATCACGGGAAGCATTTCGGATGTCGAAGCGGCGCTTCGCGCCGTGACCGAATATGCCCGCGAAAAGCTCGGTTTCAATGTCTGCGAAGTCACGCGCACATAATTTCCCATGAAAAAAATCATTCTCATCGGGCGCAGTGAAAGCGGAAAAACAACGCTGATCCAGGCACTTCGCGGCGAGAAGGTACATTATGAGAAAACACAGTATGTACGATACGAAGATCTTATGATCGACACGCCGGGCGAATATCTGCAAAGCCGCAGTCTCGGCGGCGCGCTTGCGATCTATTCTTTCGAATCGGACATAGTCGGGCTTTTGGTCGCGGCGACCGAGCCGTATACGCTCATGAGTCCGAATGTCGTATCGCTCGCCACGCGCGAGGTCATCGGCATTGTGACAAAGGTAAACGAAAAAAACGCCGATGTCGCCCTTGCCGACCGCTGGCTTGAAAACGCGGGGTGCAAAAAAATCTTTCATGTCGATTCGGTGACGGGTTTCGGTATTGCCGAGCTTTACCGCTATCTTGCCGAATGACGGCTTCTTTTCGTAAGACAGGCGAAAGCCTTCTTAAATATACGCGTAAACACAAAAAACCATTTTAATGAAAAATAAAGGAGAACGAAAAATGGCATCAGAGTACGCAATTAAAGTTCAAATGTGTGAAATCGGAAAACGTATCTATGACAGAGGAATGGTCGCCTCCAACGACGGCAATATCTCGGTCAAGGTCGGCGAGGATCGTTTTCTCTGCACGCCTACCGGTGTTTCGAAGGGCTTCATGACCCCCGAATACATCTGCGTTGTAAACGCAAAGGGTGAAGTGATCGAAGCAAACGAAGGCTTCCGTCCCTCCTCCGAAATCAAGATGCATATGCGCGTTTACAGAGAAAGACCCGATGTAATGTCGGTCGTTCATGCGCATCCTATGTATGCAACCGGTTTTGCAATCGCCGGTATTCCGCTCACCACCCCCATCATGCCCGAGGCAGTTATCGCACTCGGCTGTGTACCGATCGCCGAGTACGGAACTCCTTCTACCGAAGAGATTCCCGACGCGGTTTCGAAGTATCTCCAGCATTATGACGCCGTTCTTCTCGCAAACCACGGCGCGCTCGCATTCTCGGATTCGCTTCTGAACGCTTACCACAAGATGGAATCGGTTGAGTTCTACGCACAGCTGCTCTTCATTTCGAAGCTGCTCGGCGGTCCGAAGGAACTCACGCACGAACAGGTTCTCAGACTGTATGAAATCCGCCGCAAGTTCGGTATGAAGGGTAAGCACCCCGCTGACCTCTGCCCCAACCTCAAGGCAGGTCTTCCTCAGTGTCCCAACTGCGACGGTTCCTGCAGCGACAAGCACGAGGGAAATGAAGCCGACGTTATCTCCGAAATCACCAAGAGAGTTCTCGCTCAGCTCGGCAAGTAAGCCTTATGAAAGAGGACAATATCCGCACGATCGCGGACAAGGTAGCCTATGAGGTGGCTTCGCTTCAGCCGACGCTTCGCTTTGACACCGTGAGTCTTGCGCTTGCAAAGCGGCTTGCGGCAAGAGTCGAAGAACGCGCGCGGGAGATCGGCGTTCACGCCGTTGTCGCCGTTTGCGGAGTCGGTGCAAGACCGGTTTTGGTCGAATGTATGGATGACTCCTATATCGCAAGCTACGATGTGGCGTTCAACAAAGCGTATACCTCGGTCGCTCTCAAAATGTCCACGATCAAGCTCAAGGAACTTTCTCAGCCGCGCGGTCCTTTATATGGAATTCAGCAGACCAACGACGGAAAGATCGTTGTTTTCGGCGGCGGCGAGCCGCTGATGCTCGACGGAAAGCTGATCGGCGGTCTCGGAGTCAGCGGCGGAAGCGAAGAGCAGGACACGGGACTTGCCGCGTTCGGTTCGTCGGTTCTCTGTGAGGAAGCAAAGAAATGTTTACAGTAACAGTAACGGAGAGATAACTATGGAATACAATCAGAACAATATTGAAGAGATCGTAAAGCAGGTTCTGGCAGGCATGAAGGGAGAACCCGCAAAGGCAGCTCCCGCCGCAAGTGCTCCCAAGGCAAGCGGCAAAATTCCCGCCACGGCGCGCGTTGCCATGCTGACCGGTATCGAGAAGTTTGAACTGAAGACCTTCCCGATCCCCGAAGTCGGCGACGACGATATTCTCGTTAAGGTCGAAGGCTGCGGCGTATGCGGCACCGACGCGCATGAATACAAGCGCGATCCTTTCGGTCTTATCCCGGTCGCACTCGGACATGAGGGCACGGGCGAGATCGTAAAGATGGGTAAAAACGTAACGCACGACAGCGCCGGAAAGCCCTTAAAGGTCGGCGACAAGGTCGTAACCTGCATGATATTCAAGGACAATCCCGATATCACCATGTTTGATCTGAACAAGCAGAATGTCGGCGGTGCAGACGTTTACGGTCTGCTTCCCGACGATAACGTTCACCTCAACGGATGGTTCTCGGATTACATTTTCGTCCGCAAAGGCTCTACGATTTTCAACGTAAGCGATCTCGATCTTGACTCGCGTATCCTCATCGAGCCGTGCGCCGTTTTGGTTCACGCCGTTGAGCGCGCCAAGACAACGGGTATTTTGCGTTTCAACAGTCGTGTCGTTGTTCAGGGCTGCGGACCGATCGGTCTTATCTGCATCGCCGTACTGCGCACGATGGGCATCGAAAACATCACGGCGGTCGACGGAAATGAAAAGCGCCTTGCATACGCCTTGAAGATGGGCGCGGACAAAACCGTCAACTTTACCGAATACAAGGGCATCGAAGCGCTTGCGGGAGCGGTGTCGGACAGCTTCGGCGGACATCTTGCCGACTTTGCTTTCCAATGCACCGGAAGCCCCGTTGCACACGCCAACATCTATAAGTTCATCCGCAACGGCGGCGGACTTTGCGAGCTCGGCTTCTTTATCAACGGCGGTGACGCTACCATCAACCCGCACTTCGATATCTGCTCGAAGGAGATCACGATCGTCGGTTCGTGGGTATACACGCTGCGTGATTACGCAACGACCTTTGATTTCCTCAAGCGTGCAAACGCCATCGGACTTCCGATGAAGGATCTCATCACGCACAAGTTCCCGCTCGAACAGATTAACGAAGCCTTTGTTACCAACGTCAAAATGGAAGGTCTCAAGATCGCGGTTGTCAATAAGTAAAACCTAAATCGAGAAAGGACAAATTTCCATGACACAGGCAGTCGGAATTATCGAGGTCTACGGTCTTGTCGCCGCTTTCGCGGCGCTGGACGCGGGATGCAAAGCAGGTGACGTCACCGCAGAGCCCTTTGATAAAAACAAACCGAAGAATCCCGATCAGCTCAAAGTACCGCTGATCGTCGCCGTGAAATTCCGCGGCAGTGTGGATTCCGTGACCGCGGCGGTCGAAGCGGCGGAAATTGCAGCCAATGCCGTTTCCGGCGTTATCACAAAATACATCATTCCCCGTCCCGAAAAAGACACCGAAAATATGTTGAAGCTTTCGGGACTCGACAAAAAGTAATTTATTTTAATTTATTTGGAGGACAATACAATGGCAATGGAAGCACTCGGCATGATTGAAACAAGAGGTCTCACCGCAGCAATCGAAGCTGCCGACGCAATGGTTAAATCCGCAGAAGTAACGCTCATCGGCACCGAAAAGATCGGCTCCGGTTTGGTAAGCGTTATGGTTCGCGGCGATGTAGGTGCGGTCAACGCCGCCGTTGAAGCAGGCTCTCAGGCTGCTTCCAAGCTCGGCGAGCTTGTTGCAACGCACGTAATTCCCCGCCCCCACGCCGATGTGGAAAAGATTCTTCCCAAGTTCTGATTTTTCGATTTTGAACACCCCCACTTAAAGAAGGACGGACAAAATCATGAAATCATTGGGTCTTGTTGAAGTTTCCGGTGTGGTCGCCGCAGTCGACGCACTCGATCTCATGTGCAAAAGCTCGAATGTCGAATTTGTCACATGGGAGCGCAAGCTCGGCGGGCGACTGGTCACGATCATCGTCTCCGGAAGCGTCTCGGATGTCACCGAAGCGGTCGAATGCGTAAAGCGTTCCGCCGCCGTTCCGCCCTGCGCCTCGTATGTGATTGCCAATCCGCATGAAGAGACGATGCGCATGGTCGAGCTTTCGGCTTCGAGAATGAAAAAGAAATAAGGTAAGAGGAAATTCATCATGGCTGAAAAGAATGAAAAAGCGACGGGCAGAGCAAGAAAAACCGCCGCAAAGAAAGCCACGGCACCCGCGGTCGCGGAAAATGCGGAAAAAACCGCCGCGTCCGCATCTGTATTAACCAACATCGAAACAAAAGATAAAAAATTTATGGAGGGTAAAGTTATGACACAGCAGGCATTAGGCATGATCGAAACAAGAGGTCTTGTTGCGGCTATCGAAGCCGCCGACGCAATGCTCAAGGCAGCAAACGTTGAGCTTGTCGGCACCGAAAAAATCGGTTCCGGCTTGGTAAGCGTTATGGTTCGCGGTGATGTCGGCGCCGTTAAGGCAGCCGTTGACGCCGGTTCTTCTTCCGCTGAGCGTCTGGGCGAAGTGATTGCAACGCATGTAATCCCCAGACCCCATGCCGATGTTGAAAAGATTCTTCCCGCTCTGAAGTAATTCGGAAAGATTCTTTTCTTTGGGTCGCGCGGTAGTTTTTGCCGCGCGACCGCACATCCCGTTATTTCCCGCAGAGAAGCCTTTGCGGATAAAGGTGAAAAGACATGATCATAGGAAAAATCGTAGGGAAAGTAATCTCCACCCGCAAAAACGAAGCGCTTGTCGGATGCAAGTTTTTAGTCGTGGAAATTCTCTCCTCTATGGCGAACGATAAAACAAAAATGGTAGCCGTCGACAATGTCGGAGCCGGTATCGGTGACATTGTATTGGTAGCACAGGGCAATGCGGCGCGACTCGCCTGTTCCGACGTGAATACGCCGGTAGATGCGGCAGTCGTTGGTATTGTTGACGATGGCGCCGGACTGGAGTAAATTAACATTATGGTATTAACAGAACTTGTTGAAATAATGAAGAAAAACGGTGTTGCCGGTGCCGGCGGAGCCGGATTTCCTTCCTACGCAAAGCTGGATAAGCGTGCGGACACCATAATCCTTAACTGTGCTGAATGTGAGCCTTTGCTGAAACTTCACAGACAGGTTCTTGAAAAGTATGCTTTCGAAATCTGTTCCGCTTTGAACGAGATTGCGGAAGCGGTTGAGGCGGACCGCATTATTATTGCCGTAAAAGCCGCTTACAAAGGCGCTGTCGATGCCGTTAGGGCAAATCTCGGACAGTTCCCGAAAATTTCGATCGGCATTCTGCCCGAGGTATATCCGGCAGGCGACGAAGTTGTCACGATCTATGAGACGACGGGACGCGTTGTGGCACCCGGAGCTCTTCCGATCACGGTCGGCGTTACGGTTTACAATGTTGAAACGGTTTACAATGTTTACAAAGCTCTTCATAACGAAGAACCGGTTATTTCAAAATATATTACCGTTGCCGGTGAAGTAAAGAATCCCGTAACCTTAAAAGCTCCGCTCGGTATTACCTACGGTGAACTGATCGCTCTTGCCGGCGGCACGACGGTTTCGGATTATGCTCTGATCGGCGGCGGGCCCATGACCGGTCGCGTCGTTTCGGACAAAGATGTTGTGACCAAGACTTCCAATGCTGTTTTGGTTCTTCCCGCTCAGCACCCGTTGATCTCAAAAAAGCTCGCAAAAATCGGCATCGATATGAAGCGCGCCATGGCAGCCTGCTGCCAGTGCCGCATGTGTACCGATCTTTGCTCGCGTCATCTTTTGGGTCACCCCATTCAGCCCCATCTCTTTATGCGCAGCGCAACCAGCGGCGCAACACAGGATGTCGGACCGTTTATCAATACGATGTTCTGCTCGCAGTGCGGAATTTGCGAGCTGTATGCCTGCGGACAGGGACTCTCGCCCCGCACGCTCATCGGTGAATGCAAGGCGGGTCTGCGCAAAGCGGGCGTCCGCATCGCGCCCGAGGATATCAAGTTTGGTGAGGTGAACCCTAACCGTGAACAGCGTTTGGTTCCCGTTCCGCGTCTGACCGCCCGTTTGGGACTTTCCCGCTACAACGTTGCGGCACCCCTGAAGGATGAGACGGTCAAGGCAAAGAAGGTAAAAGTCCTTCTTTCGCAAAGCATCGGTGTTCCGGCGTCTCTTTCGGTTGCAAAGGGTGATACCGTAAAGGCGGGACAGGTTATCGGAACGGCTGCCGAAGGCAAGCTTTCCATGCCGGTTCATGCGTCGATCGACGGTAAAGTGACCGAAGCAAACGAAAAATTCGTTATCATCGAGGCGTAAAAGCGCTTTTTCGATGCAGACTTTTACCCCACAAAAAGTCTGTCGGTTTAGATGTGTGGGGAGAAAGGAAGATTTTCCCCCGTTTTCGATTTTCGATTTTCGGGTGAAAACTTACGGTTACGATCCATGAGTAAAGCAATCGGAATGGTTGAACTTCAGACCGTCTCCGCCGGTATTCAGAGCGCGGATATGATGCTCAAGACCGCAGAGGTTGAGGTCATTGAAAGCCAGCCTGTTTGTCCGGGCAAATATATCGTTATCATAACCGGCGACCTCAGTGCCGTTAAAGCATCGGTCGATTCGGTCAAGACAAGATTCGAAAGCAAGCTGATGGGCAGTTTTGTTCTCGGTAATCCGCACGAATCGCTCTTCCCCGCCTTGTACGGTGCGTCCAAGGTTGAGGATGTAAAGGCGCTCGGCGTGCTGGAGACCTTCAATGCGGCGGATATCATTTCCGCAGCCGATGCCGCTGCCAAGACCTCGCTTGTCGATCTTATCGAACTTCGCGTTGCGCGCGGTATGTGCGGAAAATCCTACATGCTCATCACCGGCGATGTTGCGGCGGTCAGCGCCGCGATCGACCGTGCAAAGCAAGAGGTCAGCGCCGACGGAATGCTGCTGGACAGCTCGGTCATCCCCAACCCGGACAAGCGTCTTTGGGATTCGATCCTTTAAGCTTAAGCCTAAAGAGTCTTGCCCGAAAGGATAGTATCGATCATGAATACATTCAAATTACCGACCAACGTGTGTTTCGACGAGAATGCACTGGATGTTCTTCTCACTTACAAAGGCGTGAACGCCGTTGTGTTCACCGATCCCTTTATGGTGAAAAGCGGCGTTGCCGATCGAATTGCCGAGAAGCTTTCCGGGTGCTCGTCGGTACAGATCTTCGGTGATGTCCGTCCCGATCCCCCTATCGAACTGATCGCGCAGGGATTGGATTTCCTTGTAAAAGCAAAAGCCGATATCGTAGTTGCACTCGGCGGCGGTTCCTCCATCGACGCGGCGAAAGCTGTCATTCTGATGGCGAAGAGAACCGGAAAGATGCAGAACATTCGTCTGATCGCCGTTCCCACCACGAGCGGCACCGGTTCGGAGGTGACCCAGTTTGCCGTCATCACCGACAAAGAAGCGGGCATCAAATATCCGCTGGTCAACGAAGAATTGCAGCCCGACGTCGCCATTTTGGCACCCGAGCTTGTCAAGACCGCGCCGCCCTCCATCACGGCGGACACCGGTTTCGACGCGATCACGCACGCGCTCGAGGCATATATTTCCACCGCTTCCAACGATTTTTCGGACGCACTTGCCGAAAAAGCGCTTGAGCTCGCCTTTGAATATCTGCCCACGGCAGTGAAAAACGGCGATGATCTCACGGCGCGCGACAAGATGCACAAGGCTTCGTGCCTTGCCGGTATGTCTTTCAACATCGTAAGTCTCGGTGTGAACCACGGAATCGCGCATGCACTCGGTGCGAAATTTCACATTCCGCACGGACGCGCCAATGCGATTTTGCTTCCGCACGTAATGCGTTACAATGCCGAGCTTCCCGAGGGATTTTCTTCGGATGAGTCGCAATATACACGCGCCGCGAAGAAGCTTTCCAAGATCGCGCAGCGTCTCGGAATACGTTCGACCAATACTCGCGTTGCCGTATGCGGTCTTTGCGATAAAATTGCCGCGATGGAGCGCGAATGCGGCGTTCCCTCAACGCTTAAAGAAGCGGGCGTTTCGCGCGAAGATTACGAAACACAAAAGGAAGCCATCATCGAAAGCGCCCTAAAGGACGCTTGCACCGTCACAAATCCCCGCGTCATGGATCATGACGGCGTGGAAGCGATTCTTCGCTGTGTGGCAAAATTCTGATTTTTCTTCGATCGATAGGGGCAGCGCCAAACGCTGTCCCTATGCTTATAATGCGGCTGTCGGCACACAACGGGTGTTTTCGAATCAAAAATACACGAATACTGCCGATCGGGAGGGACAAACATGAAAATTTTAATAAGTGCCTGTCTGTTGGGCATTCCGTGCCGTTATGACGGCAAAGCAAAGCCCTACGATCTGTCCGCGCTCATGCAGCATGAGCTTGTCCCCTTTTGCCCCGAATGTTACGGCGGTCTTCCCATCCCGCGTGCGCCGTCCGAAATTCAAAACGATCGCGTGGTATCCTCAATCGGACGCGACGTCACAAAACAATATCAAAAAGGCGCCGAAAGCGCCGTATTATTGTGTAAAAAACTCGGGATTCGATACGCTTTATTAAAATCCAAAAGTCCGTCGTGCGGAGTCGGCAAAATATATGACGGTTCTTTTTCCGAAACGCTTGTCGACGGCGACGGAATCACGGCAAGGGCACTGAAGCAAATCGGTGTTCGGGTATACCCGGAACAAATGACGGCACAATTGCTGAACGACATCACGGCGGAAGAATCATCGGAAATTCCGGTCCGATAGTACAGCATTATTATGCGTCAAAACATTGTGATAATCGGATATTGCGGTGCATATACTGATATTTGTGCCACAGCGTTTCACGGGAAATATTTCCGACTTAAACTCTCACGGTGCGCAGTCAAAACGAAATCGAAACAATAACATATTGATAAGGAACGGTTGAATTGAACTATGAAAATGGGCATCAATATCGGCTTCGGTTATGAAATATCGTCGGAAGAACGGTTCTTTCTGATTCGTGAAGCGGGATTTGACACGGTAAGCTTGGACTTCGAACAGGAATTTGAGCCGTTGCTCGGTTCTCCCGAAAGTCAGGTAAAGCTTGCCGAACAATACGGCTTAACGGTTGAATCGGCTCACCTTACGGGTGTCAACATGACAAGCATCTGGACAGACGGAACGGCTGCCGAATTGGTTACGCAACGCCTTATCGACGAATTGAAGCTTATCAACACGGTGGGCGTACCGACGGGTGTCGCTCACGTCACATGGGGCATGACCGCTCCGCCCGAACCCAATGGGCATGCGTTGAACCGATTTCGGCGTGCGGCGGAAACGGCCGAGCGATATAATGTGAAGCTTGCTTTGGAAAACTCGGTTTTTGCCGAACACGTGCACTATCTGCTCGAAAATATTCAAAGCGAGCATGTCGGATTTTGTTATGACAGCGGTCATGAAAATTGCTTTACGCCAAAAGAAAACTATCTCGAAAAATACGGCGATCGGCTTTTTACCATGCATCTTCATGACAATAACGGGCTGTGTGACCGTCATACCTTTCCTTTTTGCGGAACAATAAACTGGCCGGAAAAGGTCGCGCTCTTACGCCGCAGTGCGATAAGCGATTGCCTTTTTCTCGAAATCGGTTATCAGCCGAACGAAAACCCCGAAAGCCTTTTGACGAAAGCGTATCAGACCGCAAAAAGACTGAAGTGTCTGTAAAAACAGCTTTACCTTTTCGAAACCGAATTATTATGAAAGATAAGGAGTACCAAACCATGAACCGCACGGCCGCATGGATTACAACCGAAGCGTTTTCCTCTCTTACGCCGATTGATGTTTTTCACAAGGAGCAAGAAAAGAAAACGATTCCGCACAGCGCCTTTTCCAACATTCATACGCATTTTGTCAAGGACTTTACCATCGACAAAAACGGTACGTTTCGCATCCGCATTTCAGCCGACGATTATTATAAGCTGTATGTAAACGGTCACTTTGTATGTCAAGGGCCCGCCCCCGCCTATCCGCACAAATATCATTTCAACAGCGTCGATATTACGCCGTATCTTGCGGACGGAGCAAATCGAATCGCCGTCCATGTGTACTATCAGGGACTAATCAACCGCGTATGGAACAGCGGCGACAACCGCATGGGTCTTTGCGCCGAGGTGACCGAAAACGAAAAAGTGCTTTTCTCAACTGACGAAAGCTGGCTTTATGAAACGGCTCTCGAATACAGCGGTGAAACAACGGGCTATGAAACCATGTTTCTCGAAAACATTGATTTCCGGAAAAAGAACGCATGCTGGAAGCAGTACGGTGTAAATGAAGGCTTTTCTCCCGCTGTTCGGGTATCGTCACCCGATTGGACGCTGCGTGATACGCCGACGCCGTGCATTGAGGTTTATAATGTAAAGCCGGAAGAGATTACTGAACTTGAAAACGGATATCTTTTTGATTTCGGCTGCGAGCTTTGCGGTCAGCTTGCCTTTACGGCGCACGGCAAACGCGGCGACAAGCTCACGGTTTGTTACGGGGAAGAGCTTGACGAGAACGGAAATGTAAAAAGCGACCTTCGCTGTAATTGTCATTATGTCGAGGCCCTTACCCTTTCGGGCGGAGATGATACCGTCGAATTTTTCGATTATGCCGCCTTTCGCTATGCGGCGATATACGGCGACAAAAGCACTTTTGACCCGACCGAAATTGTTGCCCGTGCGCGCCATCACGCTTTTTCGGAGCAGTGCCGCATTGAAAGCGAGCTTCCCTATCTTAAAGAGATTTGGACGATCTGCCGCAACGCCTTGAAGGTTGGTGTTCAGGAGGGGTATCTGGATTGTCCGAGCCGCGAAAAAGGTCAATATCTCGGCGACTTCACCGTTTCGGGGCTTGCACACCTTTACCTCACAGGCGACACGGAGCAATACAAAAAGGCGTTGTTTGATTTTGCCGACACCGCGTTCATCAGTCCCTCCCTGATGGCGGTCGCACCGGGTGCGCTCATGCAGGAGATCGCCGATTTTTCGCTGCAATATCCGATGCAATTAAAGTCCTATTTTGAATATACGGGCGACACCGAAACGCTGCGGCGGCTTTATCCGACGGTTGAAGGCATTCTTTCGTATTTCCGCGCTTATGAGCGCGAAGACGGGCTTTTGGAGAAGGTTTGCGAAAAATGGAATCTGGTCGACTGGCCCGCCAATCTGCGCGACGGTTACGTCGTCGACACAACGCCCGGAAAAGCCGATATTCCCGCGCATAATGTTTTGAACGCGTTCTATATCGGCGCGCTTGAATGCGAAAACGAACTGCGCGCCGCATTGGGGATGTCCGAGAAGAACGATACCGAGCGGTACAAAAATGCTTTTCGCAGCGCCTTTTTTGATGCGTCGACGGGTCTTTATTGCGATGATGAGCAAAAGAATCACAGCGCACTGCATTCGAACGCACTCCCCCTTCTTTTCTCGATCGCAAAGCCCGAGGAAAACAATAAGATCATCGAATTTCTTTTGCAAAAAGGGCTTTGCTGCGGCGTACACTTTTCTTATTTTGTGCTGAAAGGATTGGCAAAAGCAGGACGCAAGGATGCCGAGCTTTCACTGATTTTAAATGAGAGCGAGCACTCGTGGGTCAACATGCTGCGCGAGGGAGCGAGCACTTGCTTTGAGGCATGAGGCAAAGAGCAGAAGTGGAACACAAGCCTTTGCCATCCGTGGGCAAGCGCTCCCATCCCGACGCTGATCGAAGATATTTTTGGAATTCCGATCACCGAATTTGCAAAAAAATGCGCCGAAAAGAACCCCATCACGGTAACGGTGGGCGGGAAAAAGCTTTCACTTCTTTTTGCCTGACAAAAACCGACCGCTAAACCCGAAATTTTCGAAATCTTATCGATTTTTTTTAAAAAGCCTTGAAATTTCGACTTTTCCGTGCTATACTATGTATCGGTAACACAGCAAAAACACGTGGAAAAAGAGTGCGGCGTTCGAAAAGAGGCATGCAGAGAGGATTCGTTTGCTGAAAGGATCTTGCCTTGCGGATGTTTCGCGTTTCGCTTTGGAGTGGCGCGGGTGAAGTCAGTAGCCTGCGACGGAAGCCCCGTTACGGCACAGGAATCGGTCGGTTCCGAAAAGAGTGCCGCACTTTGCGGCAAATTAGGGTGGTACCGCGGCATGGAAAGTCGTCCCTGAATAAGCTTACGCTTATTCGGGGACTTTTATTTTTGAAAAAAATAAATCAAAACATAAAGGAGACTGTCATGAAAGAAAAGCTGCAAAAGATTCGGGAGCAGGCGCTTGACGCTTTGTCCTCTATCTGCTCCGGCAATCCCGTATCAAAGGATCTTGAAGATTTCAAAGTCAAGTATCTCGGTAAAAAAAGCGAGCTTGTCTCGGTTATGAAGGGCATGGGCGCGCTGAGTGCCGAAGAGCGCCCGATCATGGGACAGCTGGCAAACGAGGTTCGTTCCTCAATCGAAAATGCGCTCAATCAGGCAAAAGAAAAAGCCGAGAAGATCGAGCTTGAGCGCAAGCTGGAAGCCGAAACGCTCGACGTAACCCTTCCCGGGAAGACGCATACAATAGGAAAGCTTCATCCGATCAGCACCGTTCAGAAAGAGATGGAGGATATCTTCATCGGTCTCGGCTTTGAGATCGTGGACGGTCCCGAGGTCGAATACGATTATTACAACTTCACCGCGCTGAACATTCCCCCCGAGCACCCCGCGCGCGATACGCAGGACACCTTCTATATCAATTCGAATGTGCTTTTGCGCACGCAGACCTCTTCGGTTCAGATCCACGCCATGGAGAAAAAGCGCCCGCCGATCCGCATGATCTCGCCCGGACGCGTTTACCGCTCCGACGCGATCGACGCGACCCACTCCCCCATGTTCCACCAGCTCGAAGGACTTGTTGTGGACAAGGGGATTACCATGGGCGATCTTAAGGGCACACTTGAATTGTTCGCACAGAACATGTTCGGTTCGGACACCAAGATCCGTTTTCGTCCGCATCATTTCCCGTTCACCGAGCCTTCGGCGGAGGTCGACGTTTCGTGCTTTGTCTGCGGCGGAAAGGGCTGCAAGCTTTGCAAGGGTGAGGGTTGGATCGAAATTCTCGGTGCCGGAATGGTACATCCCGACGTTTTGACCCGCTGCAATATTGACCCCGCCGAGTATTCGGGCTTTGCTTTCGGTATGGGTATTGAGCGGATCGTAATGCGCAAATACAATATTGACGATATGCGGCTTTTATATGAAAACGATATTCGTTTTCTGTCGCAGTTTTAAGGAGGTGCCGTTATGTTACTGTCTATGAATTGGCTTTCGGATTACGTTGATATCGACGTGACCCCCAAGGAGTTTTCCGACCGCATGACCGACACCGGTTCCAAGGTGGAAGGCTTCGAATGTCTCGGGGAAGCGATCAAAAACGTCGTTGTCGGCAAAATTCTTTCGATTGAAAAACATCCCGATTCGGATCATTTGCAGATCTGTCAGATCGACGAGGGCGACGGTCAGCCCGTTCAGATCATTACGGGCGCGCAGAATATTGCCGTCGGCGATCTTGTCCCGGTGGCAAAGGATGATTCCTATCTTCCCGGCGGCGTACACATCAAAGCGGGCAAGCTTCGCGGACTTCCGTCGAACGGTATGCTTTGTTCACTCGGTGAACTGGGACTTACCAAGCACGATTTTCCTTATGCCGACGAAAACGGAATTTTCATTCTGAAGGAAGTCTGCACGGTCGGTCAGGACATCCGCGAGGTATTGGATCTGTTTGACGTGGTGGTTGAATTTGAAATTACACCGAACCGTCCCGATTGTCTTTCCATGATCGGTCTTGCGCGTGAAGCCGCCGCTTCCTATCATGTTCCGTTTAAACACAAAACGCCCGAGGTTCACGAGATTCACGACGGCGACCGTATCGAAAAGCACTTGTCGGTCGAAGTAAAGGACACCGATCTCTGCCCGCGCTATACCGCGCGCATGGTGAAAAATATCAAGATTGAGCCTTCGCCGAAATGGCTGCGCACCCGTCTGCGCAACTGCGGTATTCGCCCGATCAACAACATCGTCGATATTACAAACTATGTCTGCCTTGAATACGGACAGCCGATGCACGCGTTTGATTATGAGTATTTGAAAGGCGGCAAAATTACCGTTCGCCGTGCCGGGGCGGACGAAAAAATCACGACGCTCGACGATGTCGAACGCAAGCTGAACGACAAAATGCTCGTCATTGCAGACGCTGAGCGCGCCGTTGCCATTGCGGGCATCATGGGCGGTCAGAACAGCGAGATCAACGAAAACACCAAGACCATCGTTTTTGAAAGCGCAAACTTCTACGGTCCGTCGGTCCGCGTGACCTCTCGCGGTGTCGGACTTCGCACCGAGGCGAGCGGACGTTACGAAAAGGGGCTGGATCCCGAAAACACGCTTCCTGCCGTACAGCGCGCGTGCGAGCTTATCGAAATGCTGAATGCGGGCGAAGTGGTCGAGGGCATTATCGACGTTTACGGTAAAAAGCCGAAGCAGGCAGTCATCGATTTTGATCCCGATGTGATCAATCGTTTTCTCGGCACCGATATTCCGACCGACTTTATGCTCGACACCTTCAAGCTTTTGGAGATCGGATACAAAGACGGCAAGCTCTATCCCCCGTCCTTCCGTGCCGATCTGCTCTGCATGCAGGACATTGCCGAGGAGGTCGTACGTATCTACGGCTACAACGCGATCCGGTCGACCAAGTTCGTTGCGGAATCGCTTGTCGGAAAGCGCAACGATACGCAGAAATATTACGATTCGGTCAAGAACCTTCTGACACAGCAGGGGCTTTACGAAATTCAGACCTATTCCTTCATCAGCCCGAAATACTACGAAAAGATCAATCTTCCCGCCGAAAAACGCGAATCGATCGTGATATCGAACCCGCTCGGCGAAGATACAAGCATTATGCGCGTAACGGCGCTTCCCGGCGTTTTGGAAGCTCTTTCCACCAACCGCCGCAAGCGCAACGAGGTGTGCGGTCTGTTTGAAATGGCAAAAACCTACCGCCCCTCTGCCGAAGAAAAGAAAGCCGCAAACGAGCACCTCACCACCGTCATTGCAAGCTATGGTATCGGTGATTTTTACACGGTAAAGGGTTATGTTGAAGAGCTGCTTTCGCTTTCGGGCATCCGCAAATACGACGTCCTTGCCGAGCGTGAGAATCCAACGTATCACCCCGGACGCTGCGCTGTCTTCACGAAGGGCGACGCGGTTTTGGCAACCGTCGGGCAGCTTCATCCTTCGGTTTCCGAAAATTACGGCTTCGACCTTCCTGTTTACGCGGCGGAGATCGATATCGAGCTTCTCTCGACCCTCAAGGAAAGTGCCAAGCAATATAAGCCTCTTCCGAAGTTCCCCGCCATCACGCGCGATCTTGCCTTTGTCTGCGAAAAATCGCTTGAGGCGGCAACCTTGAAGCGCGCCATCGTAAAATACGGCGGTAATCTTCTCGAAAACGTTACCGTCTTCGATGTCTACACCGACGCGCGTTTGGGAGACAAAAAGAGCATGGCATACAGCCTCACTCTTCGTTCCCCCGATAAAACGCTTTCGGACGAGGACGGAGACAAGGTAGTTCAAAAGGTACTGACGGGACTCGAAAAAGAGTTCGGCGTAACACTGCGAAGCTGAAAAAACCTCTGTTTCGGAGCAGGAAGTCTTTTCCTGCTCCGATTTTTACGATTTTTTTGTGAAAAGTGCGCTAAATTTCACAAAAACACTTGCTTTTTGGGGCAGAATCGTGTATAGTAATAGTAGGTATATTTGCGGTTTTGTCGATGATACCGCAATATACGACAGTTCCCCGATGAACGGAGTGATTCATTATGCAGCTTTCCAAGAAGGAAAAAACCATCACCTTTTCCGCTTCCAAGCTTGAGCAGGAAATGGAAATGAAAAACATTCTCGGCAGCGTATACGACTCTCTGAAGGAGAAGGGATACGACCCCATCAATCAGATCGTCGGGTATATTCTCTCCGAGGATCCCACCTATATCACCAATTACAATAACGCACGCGCCCTGATCCGAAAAATCGATCGGGACGAGCTTATGCGCGCACTTGTGATCAACTATCTGCAATAAGTTTGCTTATTTTACTTTCTGACTTTCGGAGGATATCATGGCAGAGAACAATACGATTTTACAATATAAAGGGCTTCCGATGGCTCGCTGCGGCAACAAGATCTATTACGGCGACCCGTCCGAAAAGGTTATTTTGGTTCTGACGATTCTCGAGACCAAACCCGAAAAAGAGGAGGACGTCCCCTCGCGTGTTTTGGTACAGATCCAAAGCACCGACGAAAGTCTCTCTCCCGCACAGCGTATTTTAAAGGAATCCGAAAAATCAACCCTGGTGGATGCACTTGAGATCGGAACGATCTGGCTGCAGCGAGAGCTGAAATAACAGAAAATTTTAAATTCCCGCTTCCCGTGGGAATTTATTTTTAGAATCCCTTCCGCTTTTTTATTTCTTCGTTTTACATTTTTTCGTTTTTCTACTTTCCATTTCTCCACGCGAAAGGAATCTTCAACATGAACAATACCCCTCGACGTAAGCGCCGCAATCCGCGCCGCACCTTTTTCGCCGTTTTATTAACGGTCGTAACGGTTCTGCTCTGTGCCGCTGTACTTTTCGGAATTTTCATGCTGGTCCGCAAGATCGGCTTTCACGTTTCCTTAAACGACAAGGATAAGCAAACCGATGACGAAACACACCTTTTGCCCGAAGACGGCAACACCGAAGACACTCTACCGAACGAGCCCGATCCGATTCCCGAGCCGGTATATCGTCACGCCTCGTTTGCTGCGGCAGGCGATGTTTTGGTGCATACCAATGTATATAAATACGCCTCTCAGCTGGCGCAGGGCACCGACAAAGAATTTGATTTCAAACCGATCTTTGCTAATGTGAAAGAAATTATTTCTTCCGCGGATTTCTCCTACGTCAATCAGGAAACCATCTGCGGCGGAAAGGAACTGGGCTATTCCGGCTACCCCACCTTCAACACCCCCGACGAGATCGCCGAGGCGCTGATCGACACGGGCTTTGACATTGTGAACATTGCCAACAACCACATGCTCGACAAGGGAGAAAGAGGACTTTCGCGCGGAATCGACTTTTGGAACGAACAGCCCGTGACCCTAATCGGCGGTTTTAAAAACAAAGAGGATTACGAAAACATCCGCGTTTACGAGGTAAACGGCATTAAAGTCGCTTTTCTTGCTTATACCGATTGGACAAACGGATTGGTTCTTCCCGCTTCCAGCGAGCTTGTCGTTCCGTACGCCGACAAAGAAGAGATCGACCGCCAAACAAAGGCGGCGCGCAATATGGCGGATCTTGTTTTTGTCTCCATGCATTGGGGCGTTGAGGACAGTTTTCTGCCGACCGACGGGCAAAAAGAGCTTGCCGCTGTTATGGCACAAAATAATGTCGACGTTGTGCTCGGCATGCATCCGCACGTGTTGGAGCCGATCGAATGGATCGACCGTCCCGACGGAAAACAAATGCTGTGCGTCTATTCGCTCGGCAATTTCATATCGACTATGATGTACAGCCGCAATATGCTCGGCGGTATCTTGCGTTTTGATATCAACGAAGATGAAAACGGTTTTTCGATCGACAACGTCGAGCTGATTCCGACGATGGTACATTATTCGTCGGGCTTTGCTTCGCCCACCATCTATCTTTTCAAGGACTATACGCAGGATATGCAGCTGACACACGGCTCGCGGAAATACGACAACCCGCCGAAGGATATTTCGTATCTTAACGGAATCTTAACGAAGTACATTCCGAAGGAATTTATCAAAGAGCCGTCGCTTGCGGCGCTTTATGACGAAGCGGCATAAAACCGTTAAGGAGAAAAAATGCGGCAATTGACCATCGGAGCGAACGATGCGGGACAGCGCGCGGACAAGTTTTTGACCAAAGCGCTGATCGGGCTTCCCTTTTCCCTGCTGTACAAGTTCCTCCGAACAAAAAAAATCAAACTCAACGGGAAGCGCTGTGAGATCAGCACGCGGCTTTGTGAAGGCGATGTTTTCACGCTTTACATTCCCGACGAGTTTTTCCCGCCCGAAGAGAGCAAAGAGTGTGAAAAATATGCTCACCCCAAATTCAATCTTGCGCCCGATGAGATCGTTTATGAAGATGAGCATATCTTGATCATGGACAAAAAAGCGGGCGTCACGGTTCATCCCAACACCAAGGATGAAGAAAAGTCCGACGGAAACGAGATCTATCTTGTCGATCAAATGCTCGGTTATCTTTACAAGAGCGGCGCTTACCGCCCCGAGAATGAAAACAGCTTCACGCCTGCGCTGTGCAATCGGCTCGACCGCAACACGGCAGGGCTCATTATCGGTGCCAAAAGCGCCGAAGCGCTGCGCGTGATGAATCAAAAAATAAAAGACCGCGAGCTTCAAAAGCTTTACTACTGTGAAGTCGAAGGGACTTTCGAGCAAAAGAGTGCAACACTTCGTGATTTTCTTTATAAAAACAAGTCGGAAAACCGCGTTTACATTTTCAAAAGCAAGAAAGAGGCGCACGAAAAGCTCCCCATCCGCTATGACGACGATATTAAAACCGTCATTACAAAATACGAAGTCAAGGGCGAAAAGGACGGTCGTTCGCTTCTTTCGGTCGATCTCATTACCGGCAGGACACATCAAATCCGTGCTCACCTTGCTTATTACGGTCATCCGCTCGTCGGCGACGGCAAGTACGGAAAAGCGAAGCGCGACGCATGGCAGAATCTCTATTCCTACAGCATAACTTTTCGCTTTACGACCGACGCGGGAGCGCTTATGTATCTTGACGGAAAAACCATTGAGGGAAAGGCTCCGCCCTTCATGAAAAAATATGGATATTAACAACGACGGCGCCCGTTTTCGGGCGCCGTCGTTTGCGTTCGCTGTTTAGTTTTCTCCGACGTTTTGCGAATCAAACTGCATATTTGCATAAACCCGTTCCATCCGCTCATTGGGAAAATGTTCGTCCATAAATCGTCCGTATGCCGTATCGGGCGCCGTGTCGGAAAGTCTTCGCGACCACCGCTCAACAGCAAGCGAGCTTACAACGGCGTCGAACAAAAAGAAGATACAAAGCGCGATTGTTACGCTTTTTCCGATATCGTTCGGGATTTTGAGTATCCATTTTGCAAGGCGCGGATAAAGACTTTTGATCCAAAATACGCCCAAGAAACCCCAAAAGACCGAATACAAAAGACAGATCCGCCCGTGGATGTTAAACGGCATGTTGCTGTAATCCCATGAAACCGAGCCGAAGGCAGTCTCCTGCGCCCATGAAAGCAGATATTCGATGGCGCTTCCCGCAAGCATACCGCCCGCAAACGAGATAAGAGTACGGCGGTTGCGGTAACGGTAAAGCGCAAGACTCACCGCGACCGCGCCGACACCGTACAGCAGATTGAACGGTCCGTATACAAGCCCTCTGCGGCTTTCGAGATAACCGTTGGTGATAAGGCACCAAAGCATTTCGACGATAACACCCGCAAAGCTTCCCGAAAAGCAAATGAGCGCAATTTTATAAAAATTCATTCCCGCGGCAAAATTTTTCGTTTTCTTTTCCTCGAAATCGATGACCGAATTCGCCGGTGCGCGCTTTAAAAGTTTTCCCTGTTCGCTGTTTTTCCCTTCTTTTAGGCGCGTGCGCAGTTCATCCGCATGTTCGTTCGCCCACCAATGCGCTTTTCTGAGATCGTTCTTGGCTTGCTCGAGCATTTCCACTTCCTCGTTCACGCGGGCGCTCAGCGCCTTTCGGTCGGCTTCGGGAAGCTCCTGCTGTTCCGCCATTTCGTCATAAAGCGCATGGTAGCGGCATTCTTCTTCCTTTTGAAACTCCAAAACCGCCTTGCTGTACTCGGTAAGCGTATGCGGAGCATTCGGTGTATTGTTTTTCTCGGACATATTCCATCCTCCGATCTGATTATGGTAAAGCGTGTCTGATTTTGCGTGAAAGTCACTTATGCAAAACGCCGCCGGGATAAAAAAGGGAAAATCGCAAAACCGCGGTTTCCCCTTTTCATTATTTCATTTCGGCTTACTTGCTGTGCTTTTTGCAGATCGCGTTCATATTCGCGGCGCTGATCTTGATGCTTTCGAGCATGTCCATGTCGAATTTTTCCTGTTCCACAATGAACCACTTCAGGCGGTCGCCCAAAACAGAGGCGATACCGTCAAAATCAACCGAGCCTGCGCCCGCTTCGGTATCTTCACCGTCCTTGCCGATATCCTTTGCGTGGATAAGCGGCATGCGGTCTTCGTACTTCTTGGCGCGTTCCACCGGATCATAGCCGCCCTTGGTCGCCCAGCAGGCATCCATTTCCCAAATGACATTTTCGGGATCGGAATTTTCCATAAGAATGTCCATGACCGGCTTTCCGTCGTATTTTGTCAAAAGCTCGTGGGTATGGTTGTGATACCCGAAAATGATTCCTTCCTTACGAACCTTTTTGCCGATCTCGTTCAGTCTGTGTGCGATCGAGATCCATCCCTCTTCGGTATCGCTTCCCGCGGCAGGAACAACGATGCTCTGAAGACCCAAGATCTTTGCCGCGCGGATCGTTCCTTCGTAGTTATCGCCCTCAAGATCGTCGATGCCGATGTGCGCACCCGCACCCTCAAGACCGCACTCGTCCATTACGGCACGAATCTCTTCGGGCGTCTTGTCATAGTAGCCGGCAAATTCAACGCCTTGGTAGCCCGCTTCGGCAACCTTTTTCAATACACCGAGAAAGTCGTCCTTGCAAAGCTCGCGAATCGAATACAATTGCAATGCAGTTTTCATAATAGTTTATCCTTTCCGAAAGGCAAAAATGCCATTTTCCTTTTCGGCTGACCGAAAAGCGATTTCATTGTAGCATATTATTTGCGCGAATTCAAGCCTTTTTGTCGTCCCAAAGGCAAATTTTTCCGTTCTCGCGCGTTTTCTTCATATCGATAAGGCGCTGGTTAGACGAGCCGCGAAAGCGAAGCGAAATATCATAAAGCGCTTCGACAAAACGACCGTCGACCAAAACGTCCAGGTACGAAAGCATTTCGTCGGTAACGTCGGTGTGCTGCGCGCTGTTTTTATCGCACAACTCCTCGAGCGTGTAACCCGAATACGCCCAAACAGTCTTTTCGGGCAGCTCTTTTTTCATTTTTCGCAAAAGCCCGACCAGTGCGGTTTGATTTTCCGGCTCGAACGGGTCGCCGCCGAGAAGCGTAAGACCGTTAATATAACTTTGCGAAAGAGCGTCCAAAAGGACTTTTTCGGTCGCCTCGGTGTACGGTTCTCCGTAATCGAACGACCACGTTTCGGGCTGAAAACAGCCGGGACACCGATTGCGACAGCCGGAGACAAACAGCGAAACCCGAACGCCCGTGCCGTTTGCGATATCCACCGTTTTGATTGCCGCATAATGCATAATGACCCCTTCGGCGCGCCGATTACAGATGCAAGACGCGCTCTTTTATCTCCTGTGTTCTTCCCTGATTCCAAAACTGTGTTCCGATATATCCGCACGTGCGGCGGGCAACGTTCATCTTGTCCTGATCGGTGTTACCGCATTTCGGACATTTCCAAACCAATTTTCCGTCGTCTTCGGTGATGACGATCTCGCCGTCCCAGCCGCAGACCTGGCAATAGTCGCTCTTTGTATTCAGCTCGGCGTACATGATGTTGTCGTAAATAAAGCGAATAACATCCATAACAGCGTCGAGGTTTTGCTGCATGTTGGGAACTTCAACGTAGCTGATCGCTCCGCCGGGCGAAAGTGCCTGGAACTTACTTTCAAGCGCAAGCTTTGCGAAAGCGTCGATCGGCTCGGTGACGTGGACATGATACGAATTGGTGATGTAATTCTTGTCGGTAACGCCGGGGATAATGCCGAAGCGCTTTTGCAGACACTTGGAGAATTTATATGTCGTCGACTCAAGCGGCGTTCCGTAAAGCGAGTAGTCGATATTCTCCGCCGCCTTCCATTTGGCGCACGCTTCGTTCATGCGGCGCATGACCTCCAGTCCGAACGCTTCGCCCTCGGGTTCGGTCAGCTTTTTGCCCGTGACCTCGAAAACGCATTCCCAAAGTCCGGCATAGCCGAGCGAGATGGTCGAATATCCGCCGTGGAGCAATTTATCGATCGGCTCTCCCTTCTTCAGACGGGCAAGCGCACCATACTGCCACAAAATCGGCGCCGCGTCCGAAAGAGTTCCCTCCAGTCGCTCATGACGGCACTGAAGCGCACGGTGGCAAAGCTCCAAACGCTCGTCCAGAATGCGCCAGAAACGCTCACGGTCGCGCGAGACCGCGCATGCGGTGCAGGCAACGTCGACAAGATTGATCGTGACAACTCCCTGATTAAAGCGACCGTAATATTTCGGCTTCCCGTTTTCGTCGACATACGGCGTAAGAAAGCTTCGACAGCCCATGCAAGTGTAGCAATGACCTTCTCCGTTTTTATCGACCTTGAGCTTTAACATGATCTTTTCCGAAATATAATCGGGAACCATGCGCTTGGCGGTGCATTTTGCGGCAAGCTCTGTGAGGTAGTAATAAGGAGAATCCTTATGAATATTATCCTCTTCCAAAACATAGACAAGTTTCGGGAAGGCCGGCGTTACATAAACGCCCGATTCATTTTTGACACCGACATAACGCTGATGGAGCGTTTCTTCGATGATGAGGGCAAGGTCATTCTTTTCCTGTTCGTTCTTTGCTTCGCCGAGATACATAAAGACCGTAATAAACGGCGCCTGTCCGTTGGTGGTGAGCAGCGTTACGACCTGATATTGGATGGTCTGAACGCCGCGCTTGATCTCCTCGCGCAGACGGTCTTCGGTGATGCGGTCGACCTTTTCGGCATCGTAGGGAACCTCCAGCTTTTCGATCTCGTCCATGACCGTTTTGCGGATCTTATCGCGGCTCACCTGAACAAAGGGCGCAAGGTGGGCAAGCGAAATGCTCTGTCCGCCGTACTGATTGGAGGCGACCTGCGCGACGATCTGCGTTGCGATGTTGCAGGCGGTGGCAAAGCTGTGGGGCTTTTCGATGAGCGTTCCCGTGATAACCGTTCCGTGCTGAAGCATGTCCTCCAAATTGACAAGATCGCAGTTGTGCATATGCTGTGCATAGTAATCGGTATCGTGGAAGTGAATGATTCCCTGCTCGTGCGCCTCGACGATCTCCTGCGGCAAGAGAATGCGGTTGGTAATGTCGCGGCTCACCTCACCCGCCATATAATCGCGCTGGGTACTGTTGACGATGGGGTTTTTGTTGGAATTCTCCTGCTTTGCCTCTTCGTTATTGCATTCGATAAGGCTCAGGATCTTGTCGTCGGTCGTGTTGGACTGACGGACAAGGGTGCGGGTATAGCGGTAGGTGATGTATTTTTTTGCGACCTCGAACGCGCCGTGCGCCATGATCTTATCCTCGACAAGATCCTGTATCTCTTCGACGGCGACCGAACGGGAAAGCTTTTCACACGCAAGCTCGACGCTTTCGGAAATGCGGCGGATCTGGATCGGCGTAAGCTGTTCTTCTTCGCGAACGACGTCGTTTGCCTTGGTAATGGCGGCCACAATCTTAGTTATGTCAAACGGCATTTCGGAGCCGTTACGCTTGATGATCTTCATGGGTTCTCCTCCTTCGTTTTCGTGACTGCATAGCCATCATAGCACAAAATAATATCAATATCAAGTAGTTTTTTTAAAAATCAGCACAATATATAGTATTTTTTCCTTTTTTTGTGGATAGTAGACAAACCCACTTGAAAATCGGAAACAGGCGTGGCTTTTTCTGATTTTTTTGCAAAGAAATTCACAAAAAAATCGAAGAAATACGAAAATTGCTCTTTCTTTTTTCGTAAGAATGGAGTATAATATAATTGACAAAATTCTATCTTTTTCGAGCGAGATTCGTTTCGTTCGTACTTACTTATGAAGGAATTTATCGCGAATGACAAAATACGCATTGGGAATCGACATCGGTTCTACCACGGTCAAAACCGTTCTGACCGAAAACGGACGGAATATATATCAGAATTATCAGCGTCATTACGCACAGCCCCGCGAAAAGCTTTTGGAAATGCTCGGCGAAATCCGATCGGTCATCGGGTGCGAGTCCTTCCACGTAACTCTGACCGGATCTGCCGGAATGGGGCTTTCGACGGCGCTTGGACTCCCCTTTGTGCAGGAAGTCTTTGTGGTCGGCGAGCTTGTGCGAAATACCGAGCCCGACACCTCGGCGGTCATTGAACTGGGTGGCGAGGACGCCAAGATCATCTTTTTGAAGGGCGGCACAGACGAGCGCATGAACGGTACCTGTGCCGGCGGAACCGGCGCGTTTATCGATCAGATGGCAGTACTTCTCGGCGTAACGCCCGAAGAGTTGGACGCACTGAGTCTTCGTGCCACCCGTCTTTATCCGATCGCCTCGCGTTGCGGCGTCTTTGCCAAAACCGACATTCAGCCCCTTTTGAATCAGGGTGCGGACAAAGCAAACGTCGCCGCCAGCATTTATCAGGCAATCGTCAACCAAACGGTAGCGGGGCTTGCGCAAGGCAGAAAAATTGAAGGAAAGGTCCTGTTTCTCGGAGGGCCGCTGTACTATTGCAAGGGCTTGCAAAAGCGCTTTGTTGAGACGTTGAAGCTCGGCGAAGGAAACACCGTATTCCCCGAGTATGCTCCCTATGCCGTTGCACTCGGCGCGGCATATCACGCGATCAAAGCGGGCGTCGAAACAAACGTCGACGCCCTTTCGGAGTCGATTCAAAAAAGCTTTTCGAAAAAGCTCGACGTGAACACTCTCCCGCCGCTTTTCGAAACCGAAGAGGAGTATAAAAAATTCTGTACGCGCCACGGGAACTTCAACGTACCGACGGTTGCAATCGAAACGTACGCGGGAAAAGCGTATCTCGGCATCGACTGCGGCAGTACGACGACCAAGCTTGTGCTTTTGTCGGACGAAAAAGAAATTCTTTACTCGTATTACGCCTCCAACAACGGAAACCCTGTCGAAGCCATGCGACAACAGCTCGGGAGGATCTACGAACTTTGCGGCGAGAGCATAAAGATCGTCGGAAGTGCTGTTACGGGCTACGGTGAAGAGCTGATCCGAAACGCTTTCGGAGTCGATCTCGGCATAGTCGAAACCATTGCGCATTACCGTGCTGCAAGCAGCTTTTGCCCGAAGGTCGATTTTATTCTCGACATCGGCGGACAGGATATCAAGTGCTTTAAGATCCGCAACGGCGCGGTCGACAGCATTATGCTGAACGAAGCCTGCTCCTCGGGGTGCGGCTCGTTTATCGAGACCTTTGCCCGTTCGATGGGATATACCGCAAAAGAGTTTGCCGCACTCGGTATCCGCGCCAAAGCGCCCGTAAACCTGGGCACGCGCTGTACCGTCTTTATGAACTCTTCGGTAAAACAAGCGCAAAAGGACGGGGCGACGGTCGAGGATATTTCCGCCGGACTTTCGGTAAGCGTCGTGAAGAATGCGCTCTACAAAGTAATTCGCGCCTCCTCCCCCGATGAACTGGGCGAAAACGTCGTGGTTCAGGGCGGAACCTTTTATAACGATGCGGTTTTGCGTGCCTTTGAGCTTGAAATGGGACGTGAGGTCGTCCGTCCCGCCATTGCGGGACTCATGGGCGCATACGGAGCGGCGCTTTATTCAATGAAATGCGAAAGCTCTTCTCTTATCTCCCCCGCCGCTCTTTCCGCTTTTACGCACACCTCAAAGCCCGCCGTATGCAACGGCTGCACCAACCACTGCCATCTCACGATCAATACCTTTTCGGACGGCAAGCGCTTTATATCGGGCAACCGCTGTGAAAAGGCATACGGCATCAAAAAAGAAACTGCCGATGATATCAATCTTTACGAATTCAAGCGGCAAAAGCTTCTTTCCTACGGCGGCGGAAACGGTGAGCGCGGCGTTATCGGAATCCCGATGTCACTCGGTATTTACGAACTGCTCCCCCTTTGGAGCGGCATTTTCCGTTCGCTCGGCTTTAAAGTACTTCTTTCAGGGCTTTCGACCCGCCGCACTTATGAAAAAGGACAGTTTTCCATCCCGTCCGACACGGCTTGCTATCCCGCAAAGCTTATGCACGGACACATCGAAGAGTTGATCGAGCAAAAGCCCGACGCAATCTTTTATCCATGTCTGAGCTACAACGTGGATGAAAAAATGTCGCAGAACCATTATAACTGTCCCGTCGTCGCCTATTATTCCGAACTTTTGGCGGGAAATGTGGACGAGCTCAAAAACACGCGCTTTTTGTATCCTTACTTAAACATCAACAATCCGCGCCGGCTCGCGAAGGAACTTTCGTCCTTTCTCACCGAAAAGCTCTGTCCTGTCTCGTATAAAGAAGCACGGCGCGCCGTCGAAAAGGGGTTTTCCGAATACAACGAATACATGAGCGCGATCCGTTCCGAGGGCGAAAGAGCCGTTCGAAAAGCGCGCGAAAACGGGAAACGCATTCTGATCCTTGCGGGGCGGCCGTATCATGCCGATCCCGAGATCAATCACGGTATTGACACGCTCGCCTGCTCGCTCGGTTTTGTCGTCGTGAGCGAGGACAGCGTTTGTATGCTGGGCGATCTTCCGCATGTGCGTGTTCTCAACCAGTGGACGTATCATGCGCGCCTTTACCGCGCGGCACGCTTTGCCTGCCGGAATCCCGATGTCGAGCTTGTTCAGCTTGTGTCCTTCGGGTGCGGCGTGGATGCCATAACGACCGACGAGGTGCGGCGTATTCTCGAAGAAAACAACAAATTGTATACGCAGATCAAAATTGATGAAATCACCAACCTCGGCGCGGTCAAAATTCGTTTCCGCAGTCTTTTGGGAGCGTTGGAAATGAGGAAAAAGCATGACGAACACAAATAATGATACCTATATCCGCTTCACCGAAGAAATGAAGCGGGATTATACCATACTGGTTCCCGATATGCTACCGATGCATTTCCGCCTGATCATGAAAATTCTCTCGAACTACGGCTACAAAATGGAAATGCTCGAAAGCCGAGGGCGCGAAATCGCCGAAACGGGTCTGAAATATGTCCACAATGACACCTGCTATCCCGCCATTTTGGTTATCGGACAATTTCTGCACGCGCTGAAAAGCGGAAAATACAATACGCACAAGGTTGCACTTATGCTGTTTCAGACAGGCGGCGGATGCCGTGCCTCCAATTACATATCGCTTTTGCGCAAAGCGCTCGAAAAGGCAGGCTTCGGATATGTCCCCGTCGTTCCGATGAGTCTTGTTGCAATCGAAAAGCACCCGGGGTGGCATCTTTCGCTGCCTATGCTTCATAAGGTCTTTTACGGCGTATTTTACGGTGATATTCTGATGTCGCTCGTAAATCAGGTGAAGCCCTATGAGATCGAGCAAGGCGCAGCCGACAGGCTCTGTACCGAATGGATTGACGCGCTTACCGTTGAGCTTGGAAAAAGAGGATTTGTTCATTACAAGACCGTATTGAAGCGCTATGGCGCCATTGTGAAAAGCTTTGCCGACATTCCGCGTGAAAAGCGCACGCCTCTGAAGGTCGGCGTTGTCGGCGAGATATACGTAAAGTTTTCTTCTCTCGGGAACAATGAGCTTTGCCGCTATCTGATCGAGGAGGGCGCCGAGCCCGTACTCCCGGGGCTTTTGGACTTTTTATTCTATTGCATTTACAACCAGATCGAAGATCATAAGCTTTACGGTCGCGGCGCTTTGCGCGCCTTTTTATCCGATCTTGCCTTTCGTTTTCTCGAAAGGAAGCAAGCGGACGTTATCCGCACGATCCGCGAGAACAGCGGCTTTGTTCCGCCCTCGCCTATCCGTCACACCATCGCGCTTACCGAAGGCTACATCGGTCGCGGCACCAAAATGGGCGAAGGCTGGCTTCTCACCGCCGAAATGCTGGAGCTGTACGACATCGGCGTCAAAAATATTATCTGCACACAGCCCTTTGGCTGTTTGCCCAACCACATATGCGGTAAGGGAATGATCCGTCCGATCAAGGAAAAAAAGCCCGACATCAATATCGTCGCCATTGATTACGACGCGGGAGCTTCGGGCGTCAATCAGCTCAACCGTATAAAACTTATGTTGTCGAACGCGCGTGAGGAAATGAGAGAAAACGAGGGTGTTCAGGCAAAAGAGCATCAAAATGTATAAAAAAACGCTCCGCTTTCATGCGGAGCGTTTTTTGTTTATACGATTTTCATTGAAAGCGAAACAAGATCTTCTGAATGTCCTCATTAAACAGATTTTCCCGCGTGACCACTGTCACGTCGGTGAAGATGTCCCGATTTTCATAGGTGTCGCCCTGCAAAAGATCGACGGCATACCGCACGCCCAAAAATCCGATAGCAAAGGGATTTTGCACGATCAGCGCGTCCATATCGCCGCTTTCGATCATATCGACCGAGAGCGTGTTGGTATCAAATCCGACGCCATGGACACAGCCCGAAAGCCCGTCCTGCTCGATCGCCGTTCCAACGCCGAGGGTCATCCATTCGTTCAGTCCAACGAGTACGTTGATCTCGGGATGGCGCTGCAAGAGCGCCTTTGAACCAACCGCAGCGCTTTGCGTGTTGCTGTTTACATGCACGCTGTCAACAATCTCCGCATCAGGAATCGTTTCGATAAACGAGCGGAAGCCCTCCTCACGCTGTTTAACATTGGCAGTCGCCTCATAGCAATTGACGATGCCGATCCGTATCGGTTCTCCCTGCGAAAACATTTCCGAAACGGCAAGCGCGGCTTTTTCGCCTGCGGCGAAATTATCGGTCCCTATGAACAGCTCGGCAAGGTTTGAATGAACTCCGCTGTCGATCGTCACAACCTTAACGCCCGCGCGTACGGCATCGTCCACCGCCTGCGCGTTCTTTTCAAAATCGATGGCGGAAAGAACGATAGCGTTGACTCCGTCCTCCACCGCTGCACGTATCATTTCATTCTGTCGGCTGTAATCCTCTTCGTTGTCGGGTCCCGAGAAGCTTACCGATACATTCAGCTCGGTCGCGGCGGCATAAACGCCGTCCTCCACACCGTGCCAAAAGTCCGAATCGGTTGCTTTGACGATGACGGCAATCTTCTTTTTTTCGTTTTGCACCGAAGTACAGGCACAGAGCACGAAAATCAGCGATACCGACAGCAAAACGCTGAGTATTTTTTTACATGCCATGCTTCGGCTCCTCCTTTATCTTCGGTATACGAACGGTAACGCATGTTCCGACATCAAGCTCGCTTTCGATCGAAAGCCCGTATTTTTCGCCGAAGGTGATCTTCAGACGGTCATTTACGTTTTTCACTCCGATGCCGCCCGAATCGCTTCGGTCCTTTTGCAATATTTTGCGGCACTGCTCTCCGGTCATTCCGACACCGTTGTCGCGCACCGTAATGCAAATATCCTCGGGATCGTCCTCCCACTGCTTGACCGTGACGGTAATGCAGCCCTCATCGACCATGCGGTCAATTCCGTGGTAAATGGCATTTTCGATGAGAGGCTGAATTGTGATCTTGTTGCAAAGATATTCATTCAGGTTCTCATCAACGTCAAATGTATACGAAAACTGGTTTTTGTAACGGAAGCTTTGAATGACAAGATAACTCTGCGCGTGCTGAAGCTCCTCGCGCACAGTAATCAGCTCGCGTCCTTTACTTATACTGATGCGGAAAAGCTTGGCAAGGGCGCTCACCATTTTTACGGCGTCCTCGTTGTTCCCCTGTTCGCACATCCATAGGATTGAGTCAAGCGTATTATAAAGAAAATGCGGGTTGATCTGCGCCTGAAGAGCACGAAGCTCGGTTTTGCGAAGCTCGGTCTCCTCCCGCCGAACCCTTTCCATAAGCGCATGAATCCGATACGCCATTTGCGTAAAGGAGTCGTTCAGCTCGCGAAGCTCGGATACATAGTTGCCCGGGAGCGCACCGAGCATGGTATCGGCGTTCTTTTCGAATTCGCGCATGGACCGGACCAGCCGTTTTACGGGGCGCGTCACGATGTGCGAATACAAAATCAGCGTGAGCAGTGCGATAAACAGACAGCAGAGCGCCGAAACGACAATGCCGCTCACGATCTGCGTTCTTCGCTCGACATAAAGCTCGTCGGTCGAGCTTACACCGACGACACGCCAGCGTTTATCGGCAGTTGTCTGTAGGGTATACATTATATTTTTTTCGGTGTGAATGCCGTCGGGAAAGCTCTTGAGGTCCGCTGCATTTTCATTTTTAAGTCCCGAAAAGATCAATTGCTGCTGAGGATGATAGACGATATTTCCCGCTTCATCCATGACGTAGCAATACCCGTGCCGACCGACGCCGACCTTGTCGATGTATTTTGCGATTTCGGAAAAGCGAAAGTCGATCGCAATGCTTACGTTCTCGCCGAACAGTGCGCTGTCGCGCCGCGCGGAAAGAGTTACAACCCACGGATAGCTTCCCTCGTAAAGATTCTGCACGTGCGGAGAAGAGAGGCTGAAGCCGTCCGAATCGGAATAGATCCCGCTGTTGTATGAAAGATCGTTCTTTCGGTTTTCTTTTAAGGTAAGACCGTCCGAGGCGGCGGCAATAAGATTGCCATCGGAATCGTACACCATAAGGGCGTAAATGTCTTTTTCAAAAGCCGCCGCAACGTCGGCATACGACAAAAAATCGTCGACCGACTCGGCGGAATCGGCACGGGCACAGACCTTCTCCAGCTTTTCCTCCATGGAGGAAAGATAGTTTTCGACCGAAAGCGTCGTCTGGCGGACCGACTGGTCGGAATTGATCTGCAAATCACGGAAGACGGCACGGCTGTATACGGTCGTGAAAAGATAAATGCACACGAAAACCGCGCAGAAGGTCGCGACTGCGATCAGAGCAACGGTGACGGCGGACAGCTTTACGCGAAAACGGGGTTCTTTCATCCCTATCCCTCCCCTTTTGCTCCGCGCACGCGGTTCGGCGATTCGCCGTAGAATTTTTTAAAGCAATAGCTGAAATAATGCTGATCGCTGTAGCCGCACTTTTCGGAAATTTCGAGAATCTTCATGCCGGTACACAAGAGCATATCCTGTGCCGCCTTCATGCGGCGCTCGGTAAGCAGGGTAATAAAATTCTTTTTCTTTTCCTTTTTGATGAGCGCGCTCAGATAGTTGGGGCTTACGCACAGTTCGCGGCTGACGCCTGTGAGCGAAAGATTTTCGTCACCGTAACGGCTGTCAATGATCGCAACGACCTTATCGCACAGTATTTCGGTGTCGCGTCGCTGCGATTGGGCGATGATTCCTTTTGCACTGCGGCAAAACTCCGCAAGCTCGCTTCGCATGCCCGCCTCGCTGTTATAGGAAGTAATGCGGGCAAAAATGGGGTTGGAGGCGACAAGCTCGGAAAGTTCGGAGGTGTCGGACGTGTTGCTCACGACGCGGCAAACATTGGCGATGATCTGAACGACCAAAAGATTTGCATTTTCCGGCGTGTTATTTTCGTATATCTCGTCGATAAAGCTTTGCAGTTCTTCGTTCGTTCCGACTTTTAAAAGCTGTTCGAGCCGCAAAACCGTCTTTTCCACGCTGTCGTATTCAAATTCGGTATCGCGCTCACGGTCGCTGATAAAGCGCACCTCACCTGCGCCGTCCGAGGTGTAACGGCGCGCGGTGATCGCTTGAAAATAGGCGGCGGAAATGTGAGAAAGCTCGGAAAATTCGCGGCTGACGCCGACGGTGCAGTCGCAGTCCATCACTCTTTTTGCCGTTTGCACAAGCTCACGAAGCGGAAGCTCAAGCGCAGCGGAAAGATCTTCGCTCTCATCACAGGCGACAAACGATATGGCCCTTCCGTACGCATTCAGAGTTTCACAGAGCATTCCTCGGCGAAGAATATTGTTGATGAGAGCGCTGTGTTCGGAATCGGTTATGTTTTCGTCGTCGGCACTTTTGAATTTGGTGACCAAAACACAACAGCGGTAATTCTTTTCCGCGTCGAGCAGTGAAAGCTCCGCCGCGATGCCGCGAAGGTGCTTTTCATCCTCTCTTTTTTCGGTTCCGCCCAAAAGGAGCGGCAAGAGAAATTCCGTCACCTTCAAGTCGTGCAGCGTACGCGTCGGATCGTCTTTTTGCGTTTGCAAAACGCCGCGCAGACGCTCGTCCATTCGGTCACGGATTTCAAAAAGCTTCTCCGAAAGCTCCTGTGCCGATATCGGCTTTAAAAGATAGCTTACAATGTTATACCGGATGGCGGCTTGCGCATATTCAAAGCTTTCATAGCCGCTGAGAATCACCATCTGCGTTGCCGGGCGCATTTCGCGCACCCGCGCGGCGAGCTCGATTCCCGTGATCATCGGCATCCGTATATCGGTAAAAATCAAATCGGGTTCGAGCGCTTCGACTTTGTCGAGCGCCTCCGCACCGTTTTCAGCCTCGCCGATAACGGTAAAGCCCGCTTCCGTCCATTTTACGCGGTCAACCAGCGCACGGCGCTGATTTTCCTCATCCTCTACAATTAAGACCGTATAATTCACGCTTTCACCCCTGCAAGACCTAAACTTTATTTGTAGTATACCATTCGATTATGGAAGAACTGATACGAAATTGTAAAGACAACAAAAACGCCCCCTGCGGGGACGTTTTTGTTGTGTGTTTTTTGAGCAAAAAGTGCTCGGAGAATTATGAAAAAGCTTATCGCTGTTTCCAGCCTGCATAAAGGGTCATGCTTTGTGTGACCGTATCGATCGACGGGTCAAACCGTACGGTGCAGTCCCGATCAAGATACCATCCGTCAAAGATGTATCCCTCACGAACGGGCTGCTCGGGCAGCGTGATCAATTCGGAATGAAAAACCTTCTGACTTTCAACATAGGAACCGCCGTCGGTGTCAAACCGCACCGTAAAACCGTTGTGCGTCACCACAAAAAACATAGCGGCGACAAGCAGCAATGCTAACACCAAAACCATGATATTGGCGGTTTTCAGAGACATATTGACCTTGGCATACAGACCGCCGGTCTTCTTTACGGGTGTCTTCGCATCGTTTTTTTCGTTTTGCAGGTTTTGTGCGTCTTGTTCGGATTGTTTGATTGTCCGATTCGATCGGTTCGTTTCGTTCGGATTCATACCGTCACCTCAAAGCCGTGTTTCAAAATGTTTATTTGCGAGAGATATATTTTCTCATATCGATCGCACACGCAACGAGGATGATAAGACCCTTGATAACGTACAGCATATTCTGATCGACCGAGAGGAAGTTAAGTCCTACAAAAATAATCTGCAGAAGCAGTACTCCGATCACGATACCGCTGATCTTACCGGTACCGCCGACAAACGACACACCGCCGATAACGCACGCGGCGATCGCGTCGCTTTCGTAGTTAAGACCGGTATTTGCCGAGCAGGAGGCGATACGAGCGCCCTCTATGAAGCCCGTAATACCATACATAACTCCGGCAAGAATGAACACTCCGACGATCGTCCAGAAGACGTTAACGCCCGAGACACTTGCCGCATCCTCATTGGAACCGACGGCAAACATGTTCTTTCCGAAGGTGGTCTTGTTCCAGACGACCCACATGATCGCAGTCAGGATAACGGCGTAGAGAACATATCGCGGTATGGTAACATCGCCGATCTTAAAAAGAGTTCCCTTTACAAAATCGGTGTAGGAGGAGTCAAGCCCCGAAAGTGTTTGACCGTTGTTGGTGCCGATCATGAGGTACATCAGCACGCAACCGAACAAAATCAGCTGGGTTGAGAGAGTTACGATAAACGGATGAAGCTTGAACTTTGCAACGAAGAATCCGTTTACAAGACCGACAAGAGCACCGATGGCAATGACGATCAAAAGCACAAGCCACAGCGGCATAACGGGAAGACTTGGAAACATCTTATTTGTGTAACCCGTGATCTGCAAGAGCGATGCCGCAACGCAGGCGGTAAGTCCGACGCATCGACCGGCGGAAATATCGGTACCCGTCAGCACAATTGCACCGCCGATACCGAGGGCAATCGGAAGCTTTGCCGCCGTAAGGGACAAAATATTGACAATGGACGACGGATAAATAAAAGCAGGAACCTTGATCGCGATAAATATAATGGCAATGAAAATGATGATGTACATCGCGTTGTTGAACAGAAGATCGGTTATCGTTCTTCTCTTATCATCCTTCGGGAGTGCTTTAAACTCCGCAAGCTTTGAAGAAAGCCCGTTTTTCTTTTTGGCAATAATATCAGACATATGTTTTTACCTCAAATCCTAAATCTTATGCGAACCGCGCCGCAAGGGTCATAATGTCCTCCTGGGTTGCGGTCTTGGCATCCACTTCACCCGAAAGTCTTCCGCCCGACATGACCAAAATGCGGTCACATACGCCCAAAAGCTCCGGCATTTCGGAGGATACCATGATAACGGTCTTGCCTTTGGCGGCAAGATCCAAAATCAGCTGATAGATCTCATATTTCGCGCCGACGTCGATACCGCGGGTCGGTTCATCCAAAAGAAGGACGGTCGGATCGGTCAGCAGCCAGCGCCCGAGGATGACCTTTTGCTGGTTACCGCCCGAAAGCGAACGGATCTTGGTCTCCTGCGTCGGGGTCTTTACGTGCATGGCACCGATACACCAATCGGTGCTCTTCTGCATTTTTGCCTTGCTGAGGAAGGGACCGGATCTATATTTCTTCAGACTGGATATACATGTGTTTTCGCGAATATTGAGAATTCCGAATATGCCGGTCGCGCGGCGTTCTTCGGTAAGATAGGCAAAGCCGTTTTTGATCGCTTCCCGCGGGCTTTTGTTGCGTATGAGTTTCCCTTCCAACGTCAGTTTTCCCGAACGAAGGGTGTGCATACCGAACATGGAGGATAAAAGCTCGGTTCTTCCCGAACCGTCCAAACCTGCGATGCCGAGCACCTCACCCTTTCGTGCAGTAAAGGAAACGTCCGAAAGCTTTGCGTAAACACAGGAGAGGTTTTCCACTTTTAAAAGCTCGTCGCCGATCTTGTTGGTTTTGGGCGGATAGCGGTTGGTAAGCTCACGTCCGACCATGAGCTTTATAATCTCATCGGTCGTAAGTTCGCTTGCAGCACGTGTGGCGACCCACTTACCGTCGCGCATGATGGTAACTTCGTCGGAGATACGCAGTATTTCCGCCATTTTGTGCGAGATGTATATAATTCCGCATCCGCGGTCGCGAAGCATGTTTATGATGCGGAACAGATGCTCCACTTCTTCTTCGGTCAGCGATGAGGTAGGTTCGTCGAAAACGATAATTTTTGAACGGTAGGAAACAGCTTTGGCGATTTCCACCATTTGACGCTGTGAAACGGGAAGCTTGCTCATGATTGCCTTGGGATCGACCAAAATGCCCAATTCGTCAAAAATCTTCTTCGTCTCCTCGTACATTTTCTTTTCACTTGTGATCGGTACGCCCTTAGCGATTTTTGGGTAACGACCGAGAAACATGTTGTCCTTGACATTGCGTTTGAGCGCCTGGTTCAGCTCCTGGTGTACCATAGCAACACCGTTTTCCAGCGCTTCTTTTGAGTTTTTGAAGTTGACTTCTTTTCCTTCGAGATAAATATTTCCGCTGTCCTTGTTGTACACGCCGAACAGACATTTCATCAGAGTTGATTTTCCTGCGCCGTTTTCACCCATGAGCGCATGAACGGTTCCCGACTTTACGGTCAGCGAGACTTTATCGAGCGCTTTTACGCCGGGAAAGGATTTTTCGATATTCTCCATGCGAAGGAGAACCGGTTTTTGAGTGGCAGTTGTAGTATTCATACGATCATTCCTTTTGTCTTACACGGTTTCCGCATGCTTTTTCGGAACTCGGCAGCGCCCGAAAACGAGCGCCGCCGAGAGAAGATCTTATTCGCCGATATAGGTCGCGTACGGAATGTTAACGCGCCATGTGCCGACGGTAGAATCGGAATCGATTCCGTCAAACGTGCCCTTGCCGTCGAGGAAGTTCTTGCAGATGGTGGTGATGGCGGTCGCCATACCCTCTGCATCCTGCTTGATCGTACCGATCATGCTTCCGTTTCCGATGGCTTCCTTTGCGGCATCGGTTGCGTCAACACCGAATACGGGGATGGTCTTGCCCGTTCCGTTGTTGTAGCCGGCACCCTGAAGCCCCGCTATGGCGCCGAGAGCCATTTCGTCGTTGTTGGCGATGATAAGCTCAACCATATTGTTGTTGGCTTCGCTGTACTTTGCAAGGATCGTGCTCATATAGTCGGTTGCGGCAGCCGAAGACCAAAGACCGTTCTGGTCGACAAGGTACTTCTTGCTGTTGGAATCGTCATAGAACTTGAGCGCGGGCTTGCCGGCCTCGGTCAGAATTTTGTCGCAGTCCTCAACACCGTACTGGGTGCGAGCGATAGCTTCCATGTTTCCTTCCTGTCCCTTGAACATAACGTAGCTGATCTCGCCGTCGCCGTTCAGGTCGAGGTCGTCGAAATGCTCGAGAACGTAATTACCGATCATTTCGCCCTGCAGATGACCTGCCATTTCGTAATCGGTACCGACAAATACGCACTTGTCGTAGCTCGATACGACCGATTCGTCAACCGAACGGTTGAAGAAGATAACGGGAATGTTCTTTGCCTTCGCCTGGTCGATGATGTTCTGTGCGGCGTCGTTGGAGCCGGTGTCGACAACATTGACAATCAGCATGCGCGAGCCCTTGGCGATTGCGGTCGTAACCTGTTCGGTCTGGGTCGTCTGGTTGCCGTTGGCGTCATAGTTGTTGAATTTCAAGCCCGCGCCTCCGAGCAGTTTGTCCATTGCGGTACGCACGCTGGAGATGTAGGTATCGCTGTACGTGTAGTAGAATACCGAAACTTCTCCGTCGTTTGAGGCAGTTTGGCTGTCTGCGCAGGAAGCCAGTCCCAAAACGCAGACCAGGGTCAAAACGATTGCAAGTAGCTTTTTCATGAAAGTTACCTCCTTAAAAATTTCGACTCGCATGTCGTTGTCTATATTATAGAGAATATCGAGCGGAATTGGAATAGAGTTTTTTATTGAAAATGTATAATATTTTATCCCCCATACGTAAAAAATCGGGAATAACGTACACATTTTTCCTGTCTTGCGCGTTCTACACTATAATGTGCGTAAGTTTTTCGGAAGTATGCATGGATTTTTTGTCGAATGCGTCACACAAAGAAAAAAGAGACGAATTGATTCGTCTCTTTTTTCCGGAAATATCCGTGCTCGGCTCATTCGAGCTCTTCCGAAATTATTTCTTTGGCAAGATTTACGTTTTTATACCGTTTGTCATCGGTCACTTCCTTAATGACCGCAACATACGGCGGAATCGGGCATTGCTCGTCCTCGGCGGCAAGCTCGATCTCCAAAACGGCGCGGTCGTTCCAAAAAGGATACAGATCGATTTCGGCGACATGATCGCCGAACGGCACAGCATAGCGCGTTTTTTCGATCGGTTTGCGCTCCGGGTCGGCATTTTTCAGCAGCTTTTGATATTCCGCCTCGCTCACTTCCCTTTCGCACTCGATCGCGGAGAGGTCGGAAATGCGGCTCTTTTCGGTGTGGACATACCGTGTTTTTCCGTTCTCGGTCACGGCGCGCACGCGGGCGGTGATCCCGTTTTCGGCACGCAGATACGTCTGCCGCATTTTCTTTACCCGCACGCCTTTTTGCTTTTGAAGTACTTCGACATCGGGAAAGCGAATCAAAAATTTTCTTTCGATCTCGATCGGAGCTTTTTCTTTGTCGGTCATGAATTCTCCTCCGCTTTCTTCTGCCCGTATACGGCAATACGATCTTTTTGTTAAGTACGTCGAAATTCAGACTTTGATTTCGTCGAGCACGCCCATATCCCATGCAAGCTGTGAGAGGATGTATTTACTGCGAATGTCGCGCGTCGCCTTGAAAATTGTTTGCAAAAGCGAAGCGTCCTGTCCGAGGTCAGTACAGGTCTTGGGGGCGCCGATCGTATCGAGGATCGACTCGATCTCGGCTGCGGTCGGGACCTCTTCGCGCACGATCTTTTTGATTTCGTCCCAGTTGTTGATTATGTTGTCAAGACGCTTTTCATGTTTTTCAACCGAGTAGCGCTCCTCGCGGAATTCGTCGGCGATCATGGTCTCCGCCGCGGGACCGATAAGTTTGCGCAAGGTGTCATGCCATGCGGGAACATCAAAATTCTTTACGAAATTGCGTGCTTTTTCGCGGTCGGGCGTCATGCACAGCAGCTGTTCGTATCCGCGTGCGGCATAAAGCGTTCCCACGGCGCACTGGATGCCGTGCAGGTCGCAGGGCGTCCCGAAAGCAAGCGCGCGCATATCCCAGATATGCGAAAAATAATGCTCGATACCCGACGCGGGACGCGAAAAGCCCGCAAACTGCATTGCCATGCCGCCGAGAACCAGTCCCTCAAATACCGCTTCGATTGCGCGGTCGTCGCGCGCGATCAAGCCGTCTGCATTTTCAACGCATCGATGAAGCGCATCGCGCACCTGAGACGCAACTTTTTCGCAGTAATACTCACCTGTTACGATATGATCGATGCGCCATTCGCAAATGCTGATATACTTCGCCAGCATATCGCCGAGCCCCGAACGAAGCATACGGTCGGGAGCGGTTTTCAAAAGATCGGTATCGCCGATGATAATATCGGGCGTTTTGCTCGGGATCGAAATTTTAAAACCGTCGCGCTCCATCGAGGAAGTATCGGAGGCATAGCCGTCCATCGAAGGAGCGGTCGCCACGATAATATACGGAAGCTTTGCGACATGGCTTACGATCTTGCACGTGTCGTTGATAACACCCGAGCCGATGGCGATAACGAGATCGCACGTGCGGTCAAAGTGCATGAACGCGCTTCCAACGGTGTTGTTGTCGGGCGGAAGATGTTCGGAATCGTAAATATGAACAACGGCATTCGGAAACATTGCCCGAACGCTCTCGCCGCAGACGGCATAAGTATGCGTGTCCGCCAGAATAAACGGCTTCTGCGCGCCATAGCGGGCGGCAAGCTCGGGAAGACGGGAAAGAGCGCCCTTGCCCGTGACAAGTTCTTTGACGGTGGTTTCGTGTTTTCTGCCGCACGGGCAGTTCGGTATGGAAGTGACCATGATTATTCTCCTTTGTTTTACATTTCAAAATGTAATGATATATTTCCCTTTCGAGCGCTCCTTCGCATCGGCAAGAATCGCGGGAAGCGAATCGACGGGCGCCGTTTTGTATACCGGCGACGAAACGTCGATCTTGCCCGAATCGATAAGATCGATCGCACGCTTTTGCGTATACGGATTGATAAACGAGGCTTTGAGCGTAATTTCTTTCTTGAAAATCTCAAAGGGCTTTATATCGATCGTGTCGTCGGGTCTTGTAAGACCAAAGAGCATAACGGTGGATTTTTTACCGGCGTATTGAATCGCCTGTTTCATGGTGGCGGTGCTTCCGACACATTCGATTACCGTGTTGACACGCGTGACGCCGTTTTCGAAAAGAACGCTTTCAACCTCTTCATGAAAAGGATCGATGCAAAGGTCGGCGCCGAGCTTTGCGGCAAGCGCGCGCTTCTCGGCGACCGGCTCAACCAGGACGATCTTTGCCGCGCCCTTCAGCTTTGCCAGCTGGAGCATGATCAGTCCGATCATTCCGCCGCCGATCAGAAGCACGGTGTCGCCGACTTCGATATCGCACATGTCGATGCCGTGCAGACAGCAGGACACAGGCTCGGTCATGGCGGCTTGCTCGAAGCTTGTTTTATCGCCGATCTTGTATACCTGACTTTCGGGAACGACACAATATTCGGCAAAGCCGCCGTTCACCGTCGTTCCGATTCCGATCATTTTTTCACAAAAATGCCCGATACCGCTTTTGCAATAATAGCATTCTCCGCAGAGCTTGTTCGGGTCGACGCAGACGCGATCGCCGATCTTTGCCGAAACGCCCTCTCCGACGCTTTCGACGATTCCCGCAAACTCATGACCGAGAACCGTTCCGCTCGGCGTTTTTGCCGCGCCCTCGTCGCCGTTAAAAATGTGAACGTCCGTACCGCAAATGCCGCACGCTTTCACGCGGATAACAACTTCGCCCGCCTTCGGCACGGGCTTTTCGATGTTTTCGACGCGCAGATCGTGTTTTCCGTAAAATACAGCTGCTTTCATATTATATTCTCCTTTTCGTTTTAGAAAAGACAACACGGCACCGCCATACGTTTTTTATAATAATAAACCGTGTCAAAACCGAGTTCCTTTAATGCGGAAACGGCTCTTTCGAATCCGTGCCCCACTCTATCTTTCACGTGCGCATCCGACGCAAGCGTCAGAAGATAGCCACCGAACATGCGATAACGTTCCAAAATTGTTCGGTCCGGTAAAAAAACGTCATACTGTGTGTCAAGAGAGGATGTGTTGACTTCGAGCGCGATCGAACGCGCAATGATTCCCCTAAGGATCGCGTCGATCGCTTCGCCGTGAACCGAAAGATCGACTTTTCGTCCGAATTTTCCGCTGATATAGCGCAGCGGACAGGTAAGATGCGCCAAAACGTCAAAATCAAAGGTCTCGACGGTTTCCAGCATATCTTCAAAATAGCGTGCAAGATAGGCGTTTACGGTCGCGTCGGACATACGGGAAAAATCGATCACGGAATACGGCATGGTATAAGACGGATACCGCGCCGCATGAACCGACCCGACGATCACGTCAAACGGATGGGATTTCTCGATCTGACGGGCTGTATCGGGATAAAATATCGCCTCGCCGATTTCGATCCCCGAAAGCACCGAAAGTTTGTTTTCGTATTCTTTCGCCGTCGAAGCGGTATCGTAAAAAGATTCCGCCGCGTTTTTTTCAAGATCGGTCGAATCGCGGTATTCGATATCGCAATGGTCGGTGATACAAACAGCCGAAAGCTTTTGTTCATAGGCAGCCCGCGCCATATCCGCAATACGTTCCCTGCCGTCATGCGAATGAAGCGAATGGGTGTGCGTATCGGCAAAAAAACCGACATTCTGTACGGGCTTCAGTTTTCCCGTGGTCTCGACTACATCCGCTCCGAGATTTTCCGTCGCGTCGGCAAGTTCTTCTTGTTCCGACAGAATCCAAATTCCGAGCGACGCAAACTTCTTCACCTTGTCCGCAATTTCCTTATCGGCAAACGGGACCCTCACCCATTCGGTTCGGGCGCAACGATACGGCAGCCATACCGTGAGGCGGTCCTTCGGTACGGTTTCGGACAGCATTTTCAGATTTTCGTCGTTTACCTCCCCGTCGTAATGAACGGAAGCGTCGGGAAATTTCGACGCGATCTCCCGAACCGACGAAATGTCCGGGCAAGTGAAGGCGGCGGGGGCTTGCGCACGCCGCACGGTCTCCATTACCGCTTCTCTTTCTTCGGGAGTCAAAGACCATATTTTATTATCTATTTTAATTTGTGTTCCGCTTTCCTTTGCAAGGGATAAAAGTTCGGATAAAAGCGGTATTTTTTCGCCCGCATATTTTTTCGAAAATCCGATACCAAAATCATAGCGGAGCAGTTCTTCATAAGTCAGATCTCTAACGCGTCGTTCCTCCGTGACAGCCGAACCGTCGGGATTGCGTCCGGTTCGGTTGACGGTTGCATCATGCAAAAGAACGACCTTTCCGTCGCGTGTTACGGCGGGATCTGCTTCGATGATCGGATATTTTTGCGCAGCGGCAAGACGAAAAGCGCTCATCGTGTTCTCGGGCGCTTCGGTGCTGACTCCTCGGTGCGCTTGCAATAAATACGCCATGTTGTTTTCCGTTCCCCTCTTGACAACCGCTTGCTTTTTCTGTATTATAGTTTAAAACGATAAAAAAATCAAGAAATGCAACGCATTATGATAATATGCTCATTTTTTTGATTGTTTCGGGAGAGTTTTGATTGAATCAAGAGCGTGAAAAGCAAATTTTAAAGCAACTTTTAAAAACAAAACGGGTGTACGTCAAAGATCTTGCCGCCTCGCTTTACGCAAGCGAACCGTCGATTCGGCGCGATCTTTTGCATTTGGAAAAGCAGGGGCTTTTAAAGCGGGTACACGGCGGAGCGATACTCGAGGACAATATGGTATCCGCGACGAAAATCCCGTTTGTCGTGCGCGAGCTTGAGCAGAGCGACGCCAAGATCGTCATGGCGAAAAAGGCGCTCGAGCTGATCTCCGACGGGGATGTGATTTTTCTCGACGCTTCGTCCAGCGCTTACGCCCTTGTGCCGTATCTTGCCACCAAAAGCGGGCTTTGCGTGATCACAAGCGGAATCAAATCGGCAAGCCGTCTTTGCGAATACGGAATCCGTACGACCTGCACGGGCGGGCTTCTGATCCCCGAGGCAGGCTCGATGATCGGAAGCGACGCTTTTTCCGTCATCGACCGTTACAACGCCGATCTCTGCTTTTTCTCCTGCCGCGGACTGTCACTCGACGGAAAGCTCACCGACATTGCGACCGATGAGGATTATGTCCGACAGCATATGATCCGTCACGCAAAACGCTCCTATCTTCTTTGCGCGGGGGAAAAAATCGGGAGACTTTATTATCACAACCTCGCGCACATTTCGGAAATCACGGGCGTCATCTCCGAGTCGTCGCTTCCCGATTTTTCCGCCGCGGGCGGCGGGAATGCTTGACAAAGCGGCGCATTTTTGCTATACTAACCTCACAAAAAGCAGACTGAACACACGTTGAACGCATTCGGAGGTCTTATTTATGTCCTGTGAAAAAATAATGCGCACTCTGTCCTTTCCCGAAGAGGCGATCTCAAGCGTTCTTGCCGCCGAAAAGGACAACGCGGGGCTGTTTTCCCTTTGCGACCGTTATTTCCGGGGAAATATTTCTTTTGACAGCGCGCTGAAGCTCATCGCAATCGTAAAGGATAAAAAAACGCCGCAAAACCTTGCGCATCTTTTGTTTTTGCTTCGCGGCGAAGAAAATCTCGAAAAAATATATGACGAGCTTTCGCTTCCCAAAGAAGTATTCCTTGATTCGGCGGACGATCTGCGCGTCAAGCTTTTCGAATGCAAAAAGGTCACGGGCGAATGGGGAAATTTTGTTCCGTTCTGGTACGAGGGCTTTTTCGCGCTTCGCCGTTTTGCACTTGGGCGGCTGCAATATGACTATCACCCGTATGAATGGGACTCCTACCGGGACTGCGGGGTCACGATAAAGCGCGGCGACACGGTTTATTCCTGTCACATTCCGTCCGACGCAAGACCGTTTGACCGTGCGGCGGTTCTTGACTCGCTGAAGCGCGCATACGCCTTTTTCGAGGGGAATCTGCGCGGCGGCATTCTTCCCGTCGTGTGTCATTCGTGGCTGTTGCATCCGTCGCTTTCCGAATGTCTTCCCGAAAGTTCGAATATTCTGTCCTTTGCAAAGCTGTTTCATATCATAAAAACGGAAAATGAAAAAGGCTTTCCCGACGCATGGCGCATTTTTTCAAAGGATTACACCGACCGAAACGATACGTATCCGCAGGATACCTCCCTGCAGCGTTCGATCCTTGCATATCTGAACGAAGGGCACGGAATCGGCGCGGGGTGCGGAATTTTGCTGTTCGACGGAGAAAAGATACTGTAAAAAAGGAGTATTTTACGATGACGATTCGATATAAAAAGCTGAAGCCCGACGCGATCGAACCTTTCCGCGGTTCGGAAAATGCCGCGGGATATGACCTTTTCGCCTGCCCCGACGAAGAATCGGTTGTGATCGGTGCGGGAGAGACGGTCAAAATCGGAACGGGGCTTGCTTTCGAGATCCCGAACGGGTATTTCGGTGCGATCTTCGCGCGCAGCGGACTTGCGGCAAAACAGGGGCTTCGCCCCGCAAACTGCGTCGGCGTTGCCGATTCGGACTACCGCGGTGAATATATCGTGGCGCTGCACAATGATTCGGACACCGAAAAAATCGTTCGCAAAGGCGACCGCATCGCGCAACTGGTGATTCTTCCCTATCTCAGCGCCGAATTTCTTCCCGCCGATGAACTTTGCGACACCGAGCGCGGAAGCGGCGGCTTCGGCAGCACGGGAAAATAAATTTTCGTTTTTTCAAAAAAGCTCTTGACAAAATAAATTCCGCGTAGTATTATGATGTCAAAGAGATACGGCTCCGCAAGGAGCCGAAAAAAACCGCTCTCGTTTGAATAATTGCTCAAATGATAAACAATGGCGAAAAGGAGAACACTTCATGAAAAAGACCTACAAAATCGACGTCGACTGCGCCAACTGCGCCAACCTTATGGAGGAAGCCGCCAACACCGTAGAGGGGGTCAAAAAAGCGGTCGTAAACTTTATGACCTTGAAGATGACCGTTGAATTCGACGAAGGAGCCGACGCGGGCGAAGTTATGAAAAAAGTGCGCACCGCGTGCAAAAAAGTCGAAGACGACTGCGAAATTTTCCTTTGAGTCGCTTGTCGCGAAGCCTTCGCTTTGCCGGGTGAGTCGTTTTGGATAAGCTCGACAAAAATCAACTTTTGTCGAGCGCAAATTTTCGGGAAAGGGTACCTTTTATGAATAAGAAGCAGAAAAAAATGCTGATCCGCATAATTATTGCCGCAATTCTTACAATTGCTCTTGCATTTTTTCCCCAAAATGATATAATAATAGAGTTGCTTCTGTATGCGGTTCCGTATTTTATTATCGGATATGACATTTTAATCCGCGCCGTAAAGGGCGTAATGAATCGGCAGCCCTTTAACGAGAATTTTCTCATGGCGGTCGCAACGCTCGGCGCTGTCGCCATGGGCGATTATCGCGAGGGCGTCGCCGTTATGCTCTTTTACCAGATCGGCGAGCTTTTTCAGAGCTGCGCTGTCGGAAAGAGCCGTCGGAACATCCGTGATCTTATGGACATTCGTCCCGACAGTGCCGAGCTTGAAAGCGAAGACGGCACGGTAAAAACGGTTGATCCCGACGAAGTTCCCGTCGGAAGCATTATCGTCGTTCGCCCCGGTGAGAAAGTGCCGATCGACGGCACCGTAATCGAGGGTGTCTCTTCGCTGAACACAGGCGCGCTCACGGGCGAGAGTCTCCCCGTCGACGTGACCGTCGGAAGTGAAGTATCGAGCGGATGTATCAACCTTACGGGACTTTTGCGTATCCGCACCGACAAAGAATTCGGTGAATCCACCGCATCGAAGATTCTCGACCTTGTCGAAAACGCAAGCTCGCGCAAATCGCGTTCGGAGGCGTTTATAGCAAAATTCGCGCGCGTTTACACGCCCGCCGTTTGCTATGCCGCTCTGGCGCTTGCGATCCTGCCGCCCGTCATTACGTTCATTACAACGGGCGCTTTTGACGGCGAAGTTTTCAAAAGCTGGCTGAGCCGCGCGCTCTCTTTCCTTGTCGTAAGCTGTCCGTGCGCGCTCGTTATCAGCATTCCCCTTACCTTCTTTGCGGGTCTCGGAGGCGCCTCCTCCGCGGGTATCTTAATCAAAGGCTCGAACTACATGGAGACCCTCTCCAAAGTAAAATACGTTGTATTTGACAAGACGGGTACAATGACCAAGGGCGTTTTTGAGGTCACGGGCATTCACCACAGCGTGATGGAGGAAGCGAAGCTCCTGGAATACGCCGCGCTTGCCGAAAGCATTTCCAATCATCCCATTGCAAAAAGCCTTGAGCGCGCCTACGGAAAAGCGGTCGATCCCGCCCGTATAAGCGATGCAAAGGAGATCAGCGGTCACGGTATTTCCGCCCTTGTGGACGGCACACCCGTTTTGGTCGGCAACACAAAATGGATGAACGATAACGGAATTTTCCCGATCGAATGCCACAGCGTCGGCACGGTCGTGCATGTTGCCGTGAACGGGAAATATGCGGGACACATCGTCATTTCCGACTGCTTGAAGCCCGACGCGGTTCGTGCCGTTGCCGAAATGAAGAAGCACGGCGTCGAAAAGACCGTCATGCTGACCGGCGACCGCAAAGCGGCGGCGGAAAGCGTTGCAAAGACCCTTTCGGTCGACGAATACTATGCCGAGCTTTTGCCGCAGGACAAAGTCGCCTGCGTCGAAAAATTGATCGAAAACAAAAAGAAGAATGCCGCTCTCGCCTTCGTCGGCGACGGTATCAACGACGCGCCGGTCATCTCGCGCGCCGATGTCGGAATCGCGATGGGCGCGATGGGTTCGGACGCCGCCATCGAAGCCGCCGACGTCGTTTTGATGGACGACAACCCCTTGAAAATACCGAAGGCGATCGCCATTTCGCGCAAGAGCCTTCGTATTGTATATGAAAATATCACGTTTGCGCTTGCAGTCAAATTCCTGTGTCTGCTTTTCGTCGCGATCGGATTTGCCAACATGTGGATGGCGATCTTCGCCGACGTCGGCGTTATGGTCATTGCCGTATTGAATGCGATTCGGGCGCTGCGTGTGAAAAATCTCTAAAGCACCGGAGGACATAATGCTGGAATTACAAAACGTCACCTTTGACGTAACCGAAAACGGGAAAACAAAGCGACTGCTCGATCATGTCTGTCTTACCGTTGATTCGGACAAATTCGTTGTTATCACCGGTCCCAACGGCGGAGGAAAATCCACTCTCGCTAAGGTGATCATGGGTATCGAAAAGCCGACCGAGGGAAAAATTCTCTTTGACGGGCAGGATATAACCGATCTTTCGGTCACCGAGCGTGCCGAGCACGGAATCAGCTTTGCCTTTCAACAGCCGGTTCGGTTCAAAGGAATCGATGTTTTGGATCTTTTGCGTATCGCCGCAAAGAAAAAGCTGACCGTTTCCGAGGCGTGCGAGTATCTCTCCGCCGTCGGATTGTGCGCCAAGGATTATATCAACCGTGAGATCAACGCAAGCCTTTCGGGCGGCGAGCTGAAGCGCATCGAGATCGCGACCGTCATGGCGCGCGGAACGCGGCTTTCGATCTTCGACGAGCCTGAGGCGGGAATCGATCTTTGGAGCTTTCAGAATCTTATCCGCGTATTTGAAAATATGCGCAAAAACATCCGCGGTTCGATCTTGATCATTTCGCACCAGGAGCGCATTTTCAACATTGCCGACGAGATCGTTCTGATCGCCGACGGGAAAGTGCAAAAAATCGGAAAGAAAGAAGACATTCTGCCCGAGCTTCTTCTTTCCGCCGATAAAAATCTTTGCAGCAAATTTCACGAAGGAGGTGCCGACTGTGTTTGATTCCATCGAAAAGCAGATTCTTTCCGAGGTTGCCGACCTTCACGATGTTCCCGAGGGGGCATACAACATCCGCGTAAACGGTAAATCCTCCGCGCGCAATTCAACCGCCAATATTGAGATCACCTCCAAGGAAGACGGAAGCGGCATCGATATCAAAATCAAGCCGAACACAAAGCACGAGAGCGTTCACATTCCCGTCGTGCTGAGCGAGAGCGGGCTTTCGGAAGTGGTATACAACGACTTTTTCGTCGGGGAAAACTGCGATGTCGTGATCGTCGCGGGCTGCGGCATTCACAACTGCGGTACGCAGAATTCCGAGCATGACGGCGTTCACCGCTTTTATGTGGGAAAAGGTGCGCGCGTAAAATACGTTGAAAAGCACTACGGCGAGGGCGACGGACGCGCAAAGCGCATCCTCAACCCGACGACCGAGGTCTATATGGAGGAAGACAGCACCATGGAAATGGAAATGGTGCAGATCGAAGGAGTCGACTCCACCAACCGACAAACGATCGCCGAGGTAAAAAAAGGCGCAAGCCTTGTCGTCCGCGAGCGTCTCATGACAAGCGGAGATCAGGTCGCCGTCAGCGGGTACACCGTCAAGCTCTGCGGCGAAGGCGCGGGCGCGGATGTCGTGTCCCGCTCGGTCGCCAAGAACCATTCCCACCAAACCTTTGAATCGAAGATCATCGGAAACTGCGCCTGCACAGGTCACACCGAATGCGACGCCATTATCATGGACAGCGCCAAAATCGATGCGATCCCGAGCCTTGAAGCCAACCATGTGGACGCCTCTCTCGTTCACGAAGCGGCTATCGGAAAGATTGCGGGCGACCAGATCATAAAGCTGATGACGCTCGGGCTTACCGAAAAGGAAGCCGAGGAGCAGATCATCGCGGGATTTTTAAAGTAATTTTTTACGGAAAGGAGAAACGTTATGGATTCGGAGCGCGAAGAACTGTGCGAAACGGTTGAAACACACGAAGATCTTTTGAAAATCGTTCGGAACGATTTTCCGAACGAAGAACGGCTGAACGATCTTGCCGAGCTGTTTAAAGCGTTCGGCGACCCGACGCGCATACGCATACTGTTTGTTCTTTTCGAAGCGGAGGTTTGTGTCTGCGACCTTGCGGCGGCTCTCAACATGACACCTTCCGCCGTGTCGCACCAATTAAAGCTTTTGCGCGGTATGAAGCTGATCAAAAGCCGCCGCGAGGGAAAAAGCATTTTTTATTCGCTTGCCGACGGACATGTCCGCACTATCATTCGGCAGGGACTGGATCACGTCGAAGAATGACCGCATGTGAGGTGACAAAATGCTCGAAAACACAAAATTTTGCCTGAAAAAAGAGAAAAAACTATCCGTCGTATATCTCGGCGGCTCGATAACCGAAGGAGCGGGCGCGTCGGAATACTCCCGCTGTTGGGTGTCGCTTTTCGACACTTGGCTCAAAAATACCTATCGGGAGTGTTCGATTCACTCGTTTAACGCCGGGATCGGCGGAACGGGTACCGATCTCGGTGCATACCGCACCGAAAATGATGTTTTGTCCCGCAAACCCGATCTTGTGTTTATCGAATTTGCCGTAAACGATTTTTGGACGGATCCCGAAACGATTTGTGCCTGCACCGAAGCGATTCTGCACAAACTTCGTTCTTCTCTGCCCTATTGCGATATTGTTTTTCTCTACACCACCACCAAAACCGTTTCGGAATGTCTGAGCGGCGGCGGAATTTATCCGAGCCGCACGGTTCATTCTTTTCTCGCCTATCGCAGCGGCGATATCCTGCAGATCGACGTCGGAGAGGTTTTGCGCGATCGCATTTTGTCCGGCGAAAAAGATTACGCCGATCTTCTTCCGGACACTGTCCATCCGAACGACGAAGGGCATGCGATCTATTTCGAGAAGGTCAAAGAAGTGTTCGAAAAAGCGATAGCCGAAGCAAAACACCTCACCGAAAAAGCGGTTCTTGCGCTTCCCGAGCCGTGCAAAATCAAACATCCCCGTTTCACCGCTCACGCAGAGGATGCCGACAAAGCCGAAAAAGACGGATTTTCGACAGTCGATTCTTCCCTTTGTGGAAAATATCCGCATTACATCGAAGCAACTACCCCCGGCGCAAGTCTTGTTTATACGTTTTACGGAACCAAGATCGACCTCTTTTGTATGCGCAGCGCAGATTCGGGCAATATCCTGTTTTCGATCGACGGATCGGACGAAAAAACGGTCTCTTTTTGGGATAAGTATTGTCTTGAATACAACCGTGCGGCTATTCTTCCCCTTTCCGATTGGCTTCCCGAGGGAGAACACACGCTGAAAATTCGGGTATCCGCCGAGCATGCGGAGCAATCAAAAGGCACCGCCGTTCGGATCGGCGCATTTCTTATCGTTTAAAATTGTTTTTGCCCTTGACAAAAAGCGAAAACCGTGATACAATACAGTTGCGGTCGGGTTTGGACCGCGAAAAAGCGAATCTTTAAGAGCGATACTGTGATGTCGGCAAGATTGCGAAATACGTATCGGGCGTTTTGCCCTATATTTGTGTACCGAGATCCTGCCTTACGGCAGGATTTTTTTGTGAGGATGTTTATGAAGGCTTCTCTTTGGAACAAACTGAAAGACCGTATCGGAGCTTTTGCAAAAGAGCTTCCGTTGGATTTTGATCCGAGTCTCCTTCCCGATTTTGCGGATAAAGACGAAGAAGCGCTGCTTCTTTTGCCCGGCTTTTGCGATGTGCATGTTCATTTTCGTGAGCCGGGTTTTTCTTACAAGGAGACGATAAAATCGGGTTCTCTTTCCGCGGCGCGAGGAGGATATACCGATGTCTGCACCATGCCGAATGTCTTTCCCGTACCCGACTGCCTTGAAAACCTCGAAAAGCAGTTAAATCTTATACGCCGCGACGCCGTTATCGGCGTTCATCCCTTCGGTTCGATCAGCGTCGGCGAAAAAGGGGAAGTTCTTTCCGACATGGAGTCGCTTGCCCCGCACGTTTGCGGTTTTTCGGACGACGGTAAAGGCGTGCAAAGCGAAAAGCTTATGCTGTGCGCCATGCAAAAAGCAAAAGCGCTCGGTAAAGTCCTGTCCGCGCATTGCGAGGACAATACGCTTCTGTTCGGCGGGTACATACACGACGGTGCATACGCAAAAGCGCACGGACACCGCGGCATTTCTTCCGAAAGCGAATACCGCCCCATCGAGCGCGATATTCGGCTGTGTGAAAAAACGGGCTGTGCCTATCACATTTGTCATATCTCGACACGTGAGAGCGTCACACTCATCCGCGAAGCCAAAAAACGCGGCGTAAACATCACCTGTGAGACCGCGCCGCATTATCTTGTTCTCTGTGACGAGAATCTGCGCGAGGACGGGCGCTTTAAGATGAATCCCCCCTTGCGCTCGCGCGACGACCGCGAAGCGTTGATCGAGGGACTTTGTGACGGAACGATCGACATGATTGCGACCGACCACGCACCGCACAGCGCCGAAGAAAAAGCAAAAGGGCTTTCGGGCAGCGCCTTCGGTATCGTCGGTCTTGAGACCGCCTTTCCGATCCTTTATACCGACCTGATACAAAAAGGCCGCGTTCCGTTTGAGCGTGTTTTGGACGCGCTGATCCTCGCTCCGCGAAAGCGATTTTCTCTTCCCTGCCGAAACGGTTTTTCGATTTGGGATATATCAAAAGAAAGCGAGATCCTCCCCGCCGAATTTTCCTCTCTCGGAAAAGCTACCCCGTTTGAGGGCAGAAAAGTACATGCGGAAAATCTTTTGACAGTATACAGAGGAAAAATCGTCTATCAAAATATTGAGAATTAAACAGAAAGGGCAAAGCATGAAACAAGGACTGTTTACGATCATCGAAAACGTGCCGATCGCCGACAAAGTCATGAAAATGCGGCTTCACGGCGACCTTTCCGCCATTACGGCGCCGGGACAGTTTGTCAATATAAAAATCGATGGGCTGTATCTTCGCCGCCCGATCTCGGTTTGCGACGCGGAAGACGATATTCTCACGCTGATCTACAAAGTCGTGGGCACGGGAACCGAAATAATGGGCGGTATGCAAAGCGGAACGCTTGACCTCTTGACAGGGCTCGGAAACGGCTATGCCCTTGATTTCTGCGGCGACGCGCCGCTTCTGCTCGGCGGCGGCGTCGGCGTTCCGCCGCTGTATATGCTCGCAAAAAGCCTTATAAAAAGGGGCAAAAAGGTTTACGCCGTTTTGGGATTTAATAAAAAAAGCGACGTATTTTACGAAGACGAATTCCGCACGCTCGGTGTCGACACAACCGTCGTCACCGCCGACGGAAGTTACGGAAAGCGCGGTTTTGTTACCGACGCGCTGCCGAGCGGCTGCACTTATTTTTACACCTGCGGACCCGAGCCGATGCTCCGTGCTGTGTACGATAAGACAAACACTTCAGGGCAATTCAGCTTTGAAAAACGCATGGGGTGCGGCTTCGGCGCATGTATGGGCTGTTCCTGCAAAACCATAACGAGCTATAAACGGATCTGCAAGGAAGGACCCGTGCTTACAAAGGAGGAAATTCTGTGGGACAAGTAAATCTGGAAGTGGATCTCTGCGGCATTACGCTTTGCAATCCCATCATCCCCGCGAGCGGCACCTTCGGCTACGGTTATGAGTTTTCCGAGCTTTACGATATCAACCGTCTCGGCACTTTTTCTTTCAAAGGAACGACGCTGAACGAGCGTTTCGGGAATCCGACGCCGCGCATTGCCGAATGTCCGAGCGGCATGCTCAATTCCGTCGGGCTTCAAAATCCGGGAGTCGAAAAGGTCTTGAGCGAAGAACTTCCGAAGCTTAAAAAAGTCTTTCACAAACCGGTCATGGCAAACGTCAGCGGCTTTTCGATCGAGGAATATGAAAAGGTCTGCGAAAGGCTCGACGAGTCGGATAAGATCGGCTGGTTCGAAGTAAACATCAGCTGTCCGAATGTTCACGGCGGCGGAATGAGCTTCGGAACCGATCCGAAGCTTGCGTCAGAGGTGACAAAAGCCGTTCGTAAGGTCACGAAAAAGCCGATTTTGATCAAACTCTCGCCTAATGTCACCGACATTACCGCCATTGCAAAAGCTTGCGAAGACGCGGGTGCGGACGGGATCAGTCTTATCAACACCCTTTTGGGAATGCGGATCGATTTAAAGACTCGAAAGCCGGTTTTACAAAACAAAACCGGCGGCTATTCGGGACGCTCGATCCTGCCCGTTGCACTGCGGTGTGTTTATGCGGTATACGAAGCCGTAAAGATTCCGATCGTCGGAATGGGCGGTGTTTCCTGCGCTGAGGATGTAATTGAAATGATGCTGGCGGGTGCAACCTGCGTGGAGGTCGGGGCGGAAAACCTGATCAATCCGTATGCCTGCCGCGACATTATCGATTCTTTGCCCGAAGTTATGCAAAAATACAATATTAAAACCCTGTCGGAGATAATCGGAGGTGCGCACTGATGGGAAAAGATGTAATTATTGCTTGCGATTTTGCAAGCGCGAAGGACGTTTTTTGCTTTCTTGATTTGTTCGGAAAGGAAAGGCCGTTTGTCAAAATCGGAATGGAACTGTTTTACGCCGAAGGTCCCGCCATTGTGCGTGAGATCAAAAAGCGCGGACACAAGATCTTTCTCGATCTGAAACTGCACGACATCCCCAATACCGTAAAAAAATCCATGTCGGTTTTGTCCGCGCTTGACGTCGATATGTGCAATCTTCATGCTTCGGGCACGATCCCGATGATGGAAGCGGCAGTGGAAGGGCTCACCCGCCCCGACGGAACGCGTCCGATCCTTCTTGCCGTAACCCAGCTGACCTCAACCGATCAGGAGCATTTGGAAAAGGATCTGTTGATTCGCGAACCGATCGACGAGGTAGTTCTGCACTATGCCGAAAATGCCAAAAATGCGGGGCTTGACGGTGTTGTCTGCTCGCCGCTCGAGGCGGGAAAGGTTCACGCGCGCTGCGGAGAGGGTTTTCTGACCGTAACGCCCGGCGTTCGCCTTGCCGACGGAGAAAAAGGCGATCAAAAACGCGTGACCACGCCTTCCGATGCAAAAAGACTCGGCTCGGATTACATTGTTGTCGGACGTCCCATCACGGCGGCAAACGACCCTCTCGCGGCATACCGAACATTCATGAACGACTTTGTGGGATAATTTTGACACGAAAAAGAGCATTTCGGAAAGGAAACAACTATGGAAAAGCAAATTGCAAAGGATCTTCTTTCGATCAAAGCGGTATTTTTCCGCCCCGAAGAGCCTTTTACATGGGCAAGCGGGATCAAAAGTCCCGTTTATTGCGACAACCGTCTGACACTCACCGCGCCTGCCGTTCGAAACGATGTGGAAAACGGTCTTGCCGAGCTTATTCGCACCTATTATCCCGAAGTTGAGGTCCTTATGGGAACATCGACCGCGGGAATCGCGCATGCCGCCATCACGGCGCACCTTTTGAATCTTCCGATGGGTTATGTCCGCTCGGGCGCGAAAGATCACGGAAGACAAAATCAAATCGAAGGAAAGCTGGAAAGCGGACAAAAGGTCGTAGTCGTCGAGGATCTGATCTCGACGGGCGGAAGCGTTCTGGAAGTGGTGGATGTTTTGCGTAAAGCGGGTGCAGAGGTTTTGGGCATCGTCAGCATCTTTACTTACGGAATGAAAAAAGGTATTGAGAGACTGCGCGAAGCCGCTGTCGAAAACCACTCACTCACAAACTTTGACGTCATCGCAGAAGTCGCAGCCAAGGAAGGATATATAGCGCCCGACGACGTAAAGCGGCTTTTGGCGTTCCGCGACAATCCCTCGGACGAAAGCTGGATAAAAGCATAAACACCCAAAACGGCAAGGAGAAGAACCGTGCGCAGTTCAAGTTTAATCGATATTTTGGATTTTTCAAAGGAAGAGATCGACGCTCTGATTGAAATAGCGTCGGATATTAAAGCCAATCCCAAAAAATACGCCGACACCTGTCGCGGAAAAAAGCTCGCCACTTTGTTTTTTGAGCCTTCCACTCGCACGCGACTGAGCTTTGAAGCAGCCATGCTGGAGCTTGGCGGAAGCGTTCTCGGATTTTCCGAGGCAAGGAGCAGTTCGGCGTCCAAAGGTGAAAGCGTCGCCGACACGGCGCGCGTCATCAGCTGTTACGCCGATATTATCGCCATGCGCCACCCGCTCGAGGGCGCACCGCTCGTGGCGGCGCAAAACGCTTCCGTACCCGTTATCAACGCGGGCGACGGCGGACATAATCACCCGACGCAGACGCTGACCGATCTTATGACGATCCGTTGCGAAAAAGGGTGGCCCGACAATTTGACGATCGGATTTTGCGGCGACCTGAAATACGGAAGAACCGTTCATTCTCTGATCGCGGCGCTCTCGCGTTACAAAAACGTTCACGCCGTGCTTATCTCACCCGACGAGCTTCGCGTGCCCGATTACATCCGCCGTGAGACGCTGGCGGACAGCGACATGACCCTTTTTGAAACGCGCAGCCTTGAAGAAGCGCTTCCGAAATTGGACATTCTTTATATGACGCGCATTCAGCGCGAACGCTTTTCCGACAAAAACGAATACGAGCGATTGAAAAACAGTTATATCATCACGCCCGAAAGCTTAAAGGCGGCAAAAAAGGATCTCTGCATTCTGCATCCCCTGCCGCGCGTGAACGAAATCAGCGTATCGGTCGACAAAGATCCGCGCGCATGCTATTTCAAGCAGGTGCTGTACGGAAAATATATCCGTATGGCACTGATCTTAAAGCTTTTGAACGGAGTCAAAAGCGAAAGTGAAACAGATAGAGACGGCAACGGCGAGGAGCTGTTACGAAACGTTTTCTTTTGCCAGAACCCCCGCTGTATCACATCAAGCGAACAGGAGCTTGACCACCTGTTCGTTCCGAAAAAAGGCGGACACGGCATTTATCGCTGCCTTTACTGTGAAAAGAAGGGCGTTTTGCAATAAAAAATGCAAAATGCCGAATGCTGAGTGCAGAATTAAGATGGGTACAGTATTCCCCACTCTGCACTCTGCACTTCGCATTTTGCATTCAGCACTTCACGTCCCGCATTCAGCACTCTGCACTCTGCACTTTGCATTCTGCATTTCGTATTCTGCATTCTGCGTTTTGCGTCCCGTATTCCGCAAAAAAAAAAGCTGTCGCTTGCGCGACAGCTTTTTTTTACATATCAAATCCGATCGTAACGGTACGAAATTACTTCGTGATGGTTACGGTGCGGGTTGCGGAATCCCATCCTACTTCGCAGCCGAAAGCTTCGGAGATAGCACGAACAGGAACGAGGGTGCGGTTTTCAACGATCTGACCGGGAACGTCGAGTTCCTTTGCGGTACCGTTAACGGTAAGCTTCTTTTCACCTACGGTGAGCTTAACGGTGGTGTCGTCCTTAACCGAAGTAACGGTCTTGGTTTCGCCGTCCCATTCAACCGATGCGCCGAGTGCTTCGAAGATAGCACGGAGCGGAACCATGGTGCGGTTGTCGATGAGCTGTGCGGGAACGTCGAGAGCCTTGCTTTCGCCGTTGGTAATGATGTTGGCATCACCGATGGTAAGCTTGATCTCGGTCTTTTCTTCTACGGGTTCGGGTTGATCGCCGGATACCCACGTAACTTCGGTCTCGCCTGCATCAAGCGTAACCTTGCCGTTGAGAACTTCCTTGCCGTCGATCTTTGCGATCTTGCCCTTGTCCGCCTTAACTTCAAATACGCCGACTTCTTCGGTAGGCGTGATCATACCGCCTTCAGCGGACATGATGATGAAGTTACCGCCTGCAGCTGCCTCTTCGGGATAGCTGAACTTTTCGGGCTTCTGCATACCGTTATTGAAGATGATGTTGAGTGCGCCCATGATTTCGGGAGCGGTGGTAGCGTCGGTCGAGATCTGTCCGATCGTACCGCCGTTGTAGATAATGTTCATGTTGCCGCCAATGGAGATACCGGTCATGGTGTCCATGTAACGGTCAGCGCGGAGAGCGATGGTTCCGACCGAACCGCCGTTGATAACGACCGTGTTGTCGCCTGCAACGCCGTTTGCATAAGAGGTGGAGTAACCGCCGCAAGCTTCAAGTCTCATAACGGAACCGCTCTTCAGTTCGAAGTAACCTTCGTCAACCGTTGCGTTTCCGAGAACACCGAGGTGGAGGAACGACTTGAATTCGTTGCCTTCGCCGAGGTCCAGGATAAGCGGGAAGCCGTTCGGATTAAGGTGAACATTCGGTTCGAGAGCAAAGTTGATGTCCTTAAGCGTGATCGGACCGTTGAAGGTAACGCCGGCACTCTTCGGCATGGTGATAGCCGAATCCTTGTTAACGCCGGAAACGGTGATCATGCCTTCCCACGTGCTCTTGAGGCTGGGGAGAGCGTACTCGCCGTAGATGTAGATGGTTCCTTCTTTGTTATCGAGAGCAAAAATTGCTTCTTCGATCGTTCCGAAAGGATCGTCCTCGGTGCCGTCGCCGGATGCGCCCGCTTCAACATAGAAAGCCTTTTCGTCAGCAGCGTTTGCCGTAAAGGAAACAGCCGAAACGACAAGCAGCGAAGCAAGCATAGCGGATAAAATCTTCTTTGTCATATTCTTGACCTCCAAAAAATCGCTGTCTTCAGGACAGCTTTGTATGTGCTTATTATAGCAAACAAATTGCGGTTTGTCTATATCTTTCGGAAAAAATCCTTTATTCCTTTCATAAATTCGTGCAATTCATCCAAAAACAGCAAGGAGGTTTTGTTGAATATTTTTGCAAAAAAATACTATGTTTTTTATAAATGACAATTCCGTCCATGTACAGCGCCGTTAGTTCCATATAAAATTTCCATATTCTCTCCCGTTTTGCCGTGTGCGTCAGACAAAATTCGCGCCGCAAAGCCGATTTTTTTCAAAAATCTTTGTTTTTTTCGCAAAACCTCTTGCAAACCGACGCGAAAATTGGTACAATAACAGTTGAAAAAATTTAATACGAGGTGGCATACATGAACAAACCGAATCTAACCGTCTTCGATCACCCGCTGATCTCCCACAAAATTTCCATCCTCCGCAACGAAAACACCGGCAGCAAGCAGTTCCGCGAGCTGATCGAAGAAATTGCCATGCTGATGGGCTTCGAAGCCATGCGCGATCTTCCGACGCAGGAGATCGAAGTCAAGACTCCCATCACCGTTGCCAAGACGAAAGTCATTGCCGGCAAAAAGCTTGCCGTTGTTCCGATCCTCCGTGCCGGTCTCGGTATGGTAGGCGGTCTTTTGGCTTTGGTTCCCTCCGCAAAAGTCGGTCATATCGGTTTGTACCGCGATCCCGTAACGCACGAACCCCACGAATACTATTGCAAACTCCCCGAGGATATCGACAAGCGCCTTGTCATCATCGTTGACCCGATGCTTGCCACGGGAGGAAGCGCCTCCGCCGCGGTCGATTTCATCAAACAGCGCGGATGCAATCACATCAAGTTCATGTCCATCATCGCCGCCCCCGAGGGAATTGAGCGTCTTACGTCCGATCATCCCGACGTTGAGATCTACTGCGGCTGTGTCGACGAATGCCTGAACGAAAACAAATATATCATTCCCGGTCTCGGCGACGCGGGCGACCGTATCTTCGGTACTCTTTAATTTCCGCTTAACTTTCGGGGTCGAATTTATTCCGACCCCGTTTTTCTTTGATTTTCGACGGCAAACACCGTCAAAAGGAGTGAATTTCATGCCCAATTTGATCTTGCCGAACGGCTACCGCTCTCTGTTGACAATTCGGCAGACCGAGGTCGCCATTAAAAAAGTAAAAGACTTTTTCGAGCGCGACCTTGCTATCCAGCTGAATCTTACCCGCGTTTCGGCTCCCCTCTTCGTAAAATCCGCAAGCGGTCTTAACGACACACTGAACGGCGTCGAACGCCCCGTAAGCTTCGATATCAAAAATCAGCCCGACGAGGTCGAGATCGTACAGTCGCTTGCCAAGTGGAAGCGTTTTGCTCTCAAGCATTACGGCTTTATCCGCGGCGAGGGACTTTACACCGATATGAACGCCATCCGCCGCGATGAGGACACCGATAATCTCCACTCGGTCTATGTCGACCAGTGGGACTGGGAGGTCACTATCGACAAAGAGGACCGCAACATCGAAACGCTGAAAAACTTCGTCCGCCGCATTTACGCTTCTCTTCGCCACACCGAGCGTTACATCGCCGATGAATATTCTTTCGCCTCCAAATTTCTCCCGCAGGAAATCACCTTCATCACCTCGCAGGAGCTGGAGGACAAGTATCCCGATCTCACGCCGAAACAGCGCGAGAATATTGCCGCGCGCGAATACGGCGCCGTCTTTATTATGCAGATCGGCGGAAAGCTCCGTTCGGGTGCAATTCATGACGGTCGTGCGCCCGACTACGACGACTGGTCGCTGAACGGCGATATCATCGTTTACTACCCTGTTTTGGACATTGCGCTTGAGCTTTCGTCCATGGGTATCCGCGTCGATGAAGACGCGCTTATGCGTCAGCTGGAGGAGAGAGGCTGTCCAAAACACGCCGAGCTTCCTTTCCAGAAGGCTCTTTTGAATCACGAGCTTCCCTACACCATCGGCGGCGGTATCGGTCAGTCGAGAATGTGTATGTTCTTTTTGCGCAAAGCCCACGTCGGCGAGGTACAGTCGTCGGTTTGGGAGGAAGAGGACATCAAGCTCTGCCGAGACCACGGAATCGAACTGCTATAAAAATACGTCGGGGAGAGCCTTTCGGCTCTCCCTCTTTTTTATTTTTTATTATTCCGTTTATATGGTTCCCGTAACGACAAGCGTCGCCGTGCCGGGGGTAACGGTAAACGAACCGTCGGTATTCTGCGTGTAGGTCGCGGCGGGCACGGTGATTCTTCCCGCCGTCGTCGTAAAGACACCGGTCGTTTCGCTGTACGAATAATCGGCGGGCGTCGCAAGCGCCGTACCGTCCAAAGTTACGGCAATATTCTTTAAAATCGGGGTGAAGGTGTCGGTCACGGTCACATTGTCCGCCGCCACAGCCGCCGTGTTGCCGGTATTCTGGATCACAAAGGTATACGTGATCTGTCCGTCCTCGACAACCGTCTGCGGGCAGAGGGTCTTGGTGATGGTGAGCTCGGGGTCGGCGCTTACCGCGATCGTCGCTTCCGCCGTCAGCGTCTGCGCTCCGCCCGTCACCGTCGCGGTATTCTTGATGGACGATTCGTTCGTAAGCGGTGCAAATTCGTTGACCTTCGCCTGATAAATGATCGTCGCGTCTCCCCCGGCGGGAACACTGATACCCGCGACGGTAAGAGGCGGTCCCGCGGTCACGGTCGGCGTCGTCGCAAGCGTTCCGTTCGTGTAATAGCGAAGCGAATCCTCCACATAATCGAGCGGAGTCAGCGTACCCGTTCCGAAGGTATAAGCGCCGAGGTCATCGCTCAGCGTAAGTCCCGTGATTGCCGTCGCGCCGCTGTTTACCACCGTGACGACATAAGTCAGCGTATCGCCGGCGTGATAATTTGCGCCGATGACATTCTTTGTCGCGGTCAGAACTTCTAAGATTTCTCCCGTTACAACATTGGAATTGCGTGTCTGATTATTATACGTTAACGTTGCCGTATTCGTAAATGCAGCCATATAAGCACCCTCTTCATTAAACTCGAAAGCAAAAACGCTTTCAAGAACAGTATATGTGAAAGCGCACAAAAAGGTTACGACCGCTTTTCGAAAAAAAGCCCTCTTTCGCGCTTATGCAACTTTTTTTTGCAAAAGCGCTTGAAATTTCGTTGCCGATATACTATAATGTTGCTTGGTAACATTTAAAGTAAATGCAACGGAGGTTAAAGAACCATGCCCATTACATGCAAATCCGATTATTTAAAGAACTTTGTGACCGAAGCGGACATCAACGCTCTGCTTCCCAAACTGGAAAAGGCGCACAAGGAGCTCACTGAAAAGAGCGGCGCGGGAAACGATTTTCTCGGTTGGTACGATCTTCCCGAAAACTACGACAAGGAAGAATTTGCCCGCATCAAAAAGGCTGCCGACAAGATCAAGAAGGACAGCGATATTTTCATCGCCATCGGTATCGGCGGTTCGTATCTCGGTGCGCGCGCCGCGATCGAATTCATCAAGTCCCCTTACTACAACAACATGAAGAAGGACACGCCCGACATTTATTTTGCCGGCAACACCATCAGCTCCTCCTCGCTTGCCGAGCTTTTGAAAATCTGTGAGGGCAAGGACATTTCGATCAACGTTATTTCGAAATCGGGCACTACGACCGAACCCGGCGTCGCTTTCCGTGTGTTCCGTGAGCTTCTCGAAAAGAAGTACGGCAAAGAAGAAGCGGCAAAGCGTATTTATATCACCACCGACAAGGCGCGCGGAAATCTGAAGAAGTTTGCCGACGCCAACGGCTGTGAGACCTTTGTTATTCCGGACGATGTCGGCGGACGTTATTCGGTTCTGACCGCGTGCGGTCTTCTTCCCATCGCCGTTGCGGGCATTGACCTCGACGCGATCATGCGTGGTGCCGCAAAGGCGGCAAGCTCGCTCAAGGAATGCGATATTACAAAGAACGACGCTTACAAATACGCCGTCCTGCGCAACGCTCTTCTCGCAAAGGGCAAGGTCATGGAGATCATGGCTTGCTACGAGCCGGCGTTCCAGTATATGAACGAATGGTGGAAACAGCTCTTCGGCGAAAGCGAAGGCAAAGACGGCAAGGGTATTTTCCCCGTTTCGGTCATCTATTCCACCGATCTGCACTCGCTCGGTCAGATCATTCAGGAAGGTCAGCGCAACATTTTCGAGACGGTCGTCGACATTAAGAAGTCGAACGACACGGTCGTTATCCCGAACGATGAAGAAAATATCGACGGAATGAACTTCCTCTCGGGAAAAGAGCTTACCTTCGTAAATCACAGTGCTTACATGGGCACGGTCTTCGCTCATCTGAACGGCGGCGTTCCGAACATCGTTCTGGAACTGGATTCGCGCAGTGAAGAGGACTACGGCTACATGGTATACTTCTTCGAGCTTGCCTGCGCGATCTCGGGTTATATTCTCGGCGTCAATCCCTTCAATCAGCCCGGTGTTGAGGCGTACAAGAAAAACATGTTTGCGCTTCTCGGCAAGCCCGGCGAAGAAAACGCAAAGAGAAAGGCGGAGCTGGACGCTCTGATGGAGAGCTTTAAGTAATAATCGGTAATAAATCCAAAATGAAAAAAGCGGAGTATCGAAATGATACTCCGCTTTTCCGTTTCAGTCGGGCACTACTCTTCCCTGTTTTTCTTCTTCCATTCCCGGATCGCTTTTAAAAACGTCTCGCCGTAGCGCGTGTATTTGGCATTTCCGACACCCGAAACATTGAGAAATTCCTCTTTGTTCGAAGGCATCTTGCGGCACATATCGGTAAGCGTTGCGTCGGTGAAAACGACATAAGCGGGCACCATTTGCGAGAGGGAAAGCTTATAACGCAGGCGTTTCAGCATTTCGAGAAGCGACGCATCGTAATCCGACGCATCTTCTTCGAGCGCGCGTTGCTTTTTCAGCGTAGTGGCAAGCCGCATTGCGATCTTTTCTTCGCCGCGCAGAATCGAAAGGCTTTTGTCGGTCAGCATCAGGATCGGATATTCGACGCCCTCATAACGCAAATAGCCCTTTTGCTCGAGATAGTCGATCATATGACGAATGGCGCGGGCACGATACTCTTTAAGAATTCCGTAGGTGGACTGATTTTTCAGCTCGGGAGACAGTATCCGTTCGCTCTTCCCCCCGCGAAGAACCCCGACGATTACGGTCTTTCCGTATCGTTGCCCCGTCCGCGCGATACAGCAGAGGATCTTTTGCGCTTCCACCGTGATATCGGTCATTTCGCCCTCGACAAGACAGGACGAACAGTTTCCGCAATAATCGCGGCTGTTTTCACCGAAATAATTCAGAATAAAATGCCGCAGACATTCGTCGGTCGTACAATAAAACGTCATCTGCTTCAGCCGTTCAAGATCGCGCTCGCGAAGCGCCTCCAGTTCTTTTTTCGGGAGAGAAGAATTTTCGCCCGACTGCGAGATCAGAAAGCGCGCCGTATTCACATCGCGCGGAGCGTAAAGCAAAATGCACTCGGCGTTTCCGCCGTCGCGCCCCGCGCGCCCCGCCTCCTGATAATAGCTCTCCATGTTTTTCGGCATGTTGTAATGAACAACATACGAAACATCGGATTTGTCAATTCCCATTCCGAAGGCGTTGGTCGCGACCATGACACGTTTTCGGTCGTAAACAAAATCCTCCTGATTCTGTCTTCGCTCCTCCTCCGAAAGACCCGCGTGATAGCGCGTTACGGAAATCCCGCGGTTCGAAAGCGTTTCACACACTTCCTCCACCGTCTTTCGCGTCGAACAGTAAAGAATGCCGCTCTGCGTCTTGTGCTTTTCGATCCAATCGAGAACCCATGACATCTTATTCTGCGGCTTTTCGACGCCGAAGTAAAGGTTCGGTCGGTCAAAGCCCGTCGTAATGCAAAAAGGATCTTCAAGGCAAAGCAGTCGCCGAATGTCCTCCTTCACCGCATCGGTCGCCGTCGCGGTAAAAGCGCCGACCGTGGGACGAGTCGGCAGAGAGCGGATAAAGTCCGCAATACGCAGATAGCCGGGGCGAAAATCCTGCCCCCATTGTGATATGCAATGCGCCTCATCCACAGCGACAAGCGAAACCTTAAGAACGCGGCAGACCGACAGAAAATCGGGACTTTCCAACCGCTCGGGCGCAACATAGATAATCTTATAGCGATTATTTTTCATGTTTTGCAACACTTTCCCGTATTGCATCGGCGTAAGCGAGCTGTTTATGTACGCCGCCGGGACACCCGACTGCGTGAGCGACATGACCTGATCCTGCATAAGCGAGATAAGCGGCGAAACGACAAGCGTTATGCCGGGAAGGAGCATCGCGGGTGTCTGATAGCAAATCGACTTTCCCGCGCCGGTCGGCATGATACATAAAACATCCCGCCCGGCAAAAAGATTGTCGACGATCTTCTCCTGCCCCCCGCGAAAAGAGTCGTGTCCGAAATATTCTTTTAACACTCTGTATTTGTCCGACATGGTATCCTCTTATTTTCCAATCCCGCAAGCGATTCAAAATATAATCTTTCTGTATCTATTATAGGAAATTTGCGGTACAAAGTCAAGATTTCGGACAAAAATAGTGTACGTCAGCCTCTGTTCAAAATCGCATCAAGATCCTGTTCGGGTTCGGTGATCGGACGAAGCCCGAAGGAATCGACCAACGTTTTTACAACCGTTTCGGACATAAAGGCGGGAAGCGTCGGACCGAGATACATGTTTTTGATCCCGAGCGACAACAGGGACAAAAGAATGCAGACCGCTTTTTGCTCATACCAAGACAAAACGAGCGTCAGCGGAAGCTCGTTCACCGAGCAGCCGAAAGCGTCGGCGAGAGCGAGTGCAACCTTAACCGCGCTGTACGCGTCGTTGCACTGTCCCATATCGAGAATGCGTGGAATACCGTCGATCTCGCCGAGATCCAGATCGTTAAAACGATACTTTCCGCACGCAAGGGTTAAAATCAGACTGTCCTGCGGTGCATTTTTTACGAAATCCGTATAATAATTTCGTCCGGGGTGCGCGCCGTCACAGCCGCCCACAAGGAAAATGTGCTTCACTTTGCCCGATTTGATCGCACCGATCACGGTATCAGCTGCGGAGAGCACCGCGCCGTGCGCAAAACCCGTCATCAGCATGTGCCCGCCGTTGATCCCGCTCATGCTGCGGTCGTTTTCATAACCTCCGAGTTCCTTTGCCATTCGGATAAGCGGCGTAAAATCCTTCTTTCCGTTTTCGTCGGCTTCGATATGCCGCAAGCCTTCATAACCGACGACCGACGTCGTGAAAACGCGATCCTTGTAGCTCGGGCGCTGCGGCATCAGGCAGTTGGTTGTAAAAAGGATCGGCGCGGGAATGTTTTCGAATTCCTTTTGCTGACTCTGCCACGCCGTGCCGAAATTGCCGGCAAGCTCGGGAAAAGCTTTCAGCACGGGATAACCGTGCGCGGGAAGCATCTCACTGTGGGTATAGACCGAAACGCCCGTTCCCGATGCTTGTGTCAGCAGCTGATAAAGATCGTCAAGATCGTGCCCCGACACCACAATAAACGGTCCTTTTTTGATATCGGTCGGAACGCGCGTCGGCACGGGCGTTCCGAAGCGATCGGTGTTGGCATGATCCAAAAGCTCCATGCACAAAAAGTTCACTTCTCCGAACTTCATGATCAGCGAAAGCCATTCCTCGATCGAATGCTCACGGTTTACGGCGCACAGACCTTTGTAAAACCAGCGGTCGACATTCTCATCGCGAAAACCGAGTCTTCGGGCATGATGGGCATACGCCGCCATGCCTTTAAGACCGAAGAGCAGCGTCGAACGAAGCGACACGATGTCGGTCTCGCCCTTCCACAGCTCGATCACCGCGTACTCTTTTTCACCGCACAGCGCACGCCGTTCTTTTTGTGCCCGCGCCGTAAAATCGGCGATCGCTTTGTTATCGAAATTTACGTTCGTTAGCGTTGTGAAAAGACCGTCCTCCAATAAAACCGTCACCGATTCGGGGTGTTTTCCGATTTCTTCGCAGCCACATGCAAGGCGGATAAGCTCTTTTATAAGCTCGTCCTGAAGCCCCGCCGTTTCAGGCTGTTTTCCGCACACTCCCGTGCGCACGCACCCTTTGTTGCCCGCTGTTTGCTGGCATTGAAAACAAAACATTTCCGACATACCGTTTCTTCCTCCGATAAATTCAATATCGGTCGTAGTATACCCGAAAAGCGCGGCGTCATGCATAAGGAATGACAAAAAGAAAAAGCTCGGAAAAAATTCCGAGCTTTTGAAAACTTTTGGAATATTTTATGCCTGCGCCTTTTTCGGAAGGACAAAGTAAAGAATCAGTCCGATCACAAAGCCGATGACCGCCGGGCAAACCCAGCCGAGACCGAGTTTAAAGAACGGGAGGAAGCTGCAGGCAATTTCGGTAACTTTGTCTGCCGCCGCCGTATTTCCGACCGCTTTGAAGAGCGAGAGGAAGAAGTCAAAGGCGGAGGGAACAAGGGTAAGTACCGTCGTTGAAATATAAACGACCTTGCTGTGATTATAAAGCTTTCCGAACAAAGCGACCAGCGTGATCGTGATGGCAAGCGGATAGAGGAACATCAGAACGGGGAGCGAATAGGTGATGATCGCGGAAAGTCCCATCGTTGCGATGAGGAACGAAAGAATACAGAAACCGACCGCCCAAACCGTATAAGAAGGTCCCTTCGGGAACATGGAGCGGAACATCTCGCCGCAGCTGGTAATCAACCCAACCGCCGTCTTCAGGCAGGCAAGCGTTACGATGACCGCCAAAATAACTGCACCGAAATCGCCGAAATAATGCTTTGCGATAAGATGAAGCGCTTCGCCGCCGTCCGCACAAAGCTCGTAAACCGACCGGCTCTGTGCTCCGATGAGTGCAAGCACGATATAGATGAGTGCCATGATCACACAGCCCGCGATACCCGAACGGACGGTATTTCCGGCGATGTATGCGGGATCTTCAACGCCGAGGCGGCGGATCGCGTCGACCACGACGATACCGAAGGCAAGTCCGGCAAGAACATCCATTGTGTTATAACCGTCAAGAAAGCCCGTAAAGAACGCGCCGCTTTGATATGCTGTCTGCGGTTCGACGACCGAAGCCGAGCCGATCGGGCGGATAAGAGCCGTCACGGCAAGAACCGCAAGGCTGATCAGGAACAGAGGGGTAAGAACCTTACCGATATATGTAAGAAGCTTTCCCGGGCGGAGCGAGAACCACAGAACCGCCGCAAAAAACAGAAGCGAGAACACCCAGATCATCCGGTTTGCGGTGACGTCGCTTTCGATCATCGGACGGATACCTACCGAAAACGAGGTCGACGCGCAACGCGGAATAGCGAAGAACGGACCGATGGTGAGATACAAAAGACAGGTAAAGAAATAACCATACCCCCTACCCGCACGACTGCTCATGTCCAAAAGGCTCGAGCTGCGACTCATACCGAGCGCGGCAACGCTCATGAGCGGAATGCCAACCGCCGTGACCAAAAATCCGATGACGGCAGGCCAAAGATTCGCTCCCGCCGATTGACCCATAAAGACCGGAAAGATCAGATTTCCCGCACCGAAGAACAGTCCGAACAGCATACTGCCGACTGTCAGTGTTTCCGAAAAGGATAGTCGTTTTTTCATGATGTTCTCTCTTTCTCAATATAATAAATATGTCCGCCTCGCGGAAAAAGCGGCACGACTCGTTGCCGCAGAATTGCCCGGGAAAATATATCATAAGACTGAAAACGGCCTAAGTATAGACTTAAGCCGTTCGTGGTGAAGACAAGTGGACTTGAACCACCGACCCCTTGCATGTCAAGCAAGTACTCTAACCAACTGAGCTATGCCTTCTTATGAAATTGCGCATCCACTCTCGCGGAACGGACTTATTATAACACACAAAACCGCATTTGTAAAGAGTTTTTTTCAAATTATTGTGAAAAAATCCAACCTTTGTAACAAAAGGCATACAACGCTACATTAAATATATAAGGACTGCCAAAAAAATTTTGCTCCGTTCTTGACAAACTTCGACGGCTTTGCTATAATTATATCTGTTATATAATATATGTTATACAACGTACGATTCAGATAACAGCAAGAAAAGGAACGAAAAAAATGGCACCGAAAAACAAATTTACACGAGAGGAAATGATTCGTGTCGCACTCGACACCGTGCGGAAAAACGGCATTGACAAGCTCACGGCAAAAACGCTCGCCGAAGCGCTCGGCACGTCGACACAGCCTATTTTCACCTGCTTCGGCTCGATGGATGCGGTAAAAAAAGAAGTGCGCGCCGCGGCACAGAATCTGTTCGAAGCCTATCTCACCGAGGGAATGCGCGAGTACATCCTCTTTTACGGCTACGGAACGCAGTATATCCGCTTTGCGCGTGAGGAGCCGCTCCTCTACCGTCTTTTGTTTCTTTCAAACAACGCGGAGGAAAACCGTGAGTGCATCGACATCATGCTGCATATACGTGCGCTGATCCTCCCCTCGCTCGTCCGCATCTATCACCTCACCGAGCAAGAAGCCCACCGCTTTTTCCGCGATGTTTGGCTCGTTGCGCACAGTCTCTCGGTTCTGATCGTGACCGGCGGATGTCCCTACGACGACGCGGAGATCGGAAAGATCCTGACCGGAAGCAGTGCAAGCGTTATGAAGGCGATCAAAGAAATTCCCGGTTATACGGAAAATACGTTTGATCGGGACGAGGTGTTCCGCGGGCTGATCGAGGAAAAGTCGGAAAAAAAGGCATGACGGTCCGCATTCGCCGCCGGACTTTCCCCAATACAAAGTCTCGTTCGAAGATCTCGGGCAATCCGCGGATTATATTTCCGCCATGCTTTCCGCCGACGAAAACGTCAAGTTTGCCTATGCCGTGACAGCGGACGCTGTTGCTTTGGGTGTTATGCTTGCCGTCCTTGCCCTTTTGTGCCGCTGCGTCGCACGGAGCCGGAGAGGAGCAAAAAATAAGATTAAGAAGGAGCCGAGCGAGAGAACATGAGTAAATACGAACCGCTGTGGGAACACGTCCGAAAAAGAGCCGAATCCCTTCTCGTTTTATCTTTTGACGAAATTGAAGCGATTCTCGGCGCTCCGATCGATCACTCTTTTCTGAATTGCAAAAAGGAATTGGAAAAAGAGGCGGTATCGATCAAAATTTCGCTGAAAAATAAAATCGTCTCTTTCCAAAAGAAAGACGTTTCAGCCGAAGAAAAGCCCTGTTTTGTCGATCTGACCGAGGAAAACATCGATACCGAACACCTTTGCTGTCTGATACGTTCGAAAAAGCCGCACGCGGGCATTGAAGCGAAGCGAGCTTGGCTGAAAGCGCGTCTGCGCGAGGGGCACGTTTTTCGCAAACTGAACGTCAAAGGCTGCGCCTTTATCGAATACGCCCCTCTCGAGAGCGCATGGGTCCCGATCGTCGGCGAAAACTATCTTTACATCTACTGTCTCTGGACGCTGGGCGAGCTGAAAGGGCACGGGTACGGGAAAGAGCTGATGGAACACTGTCTTGACGACGCACGCGCGCATGGAAAAAGCGGAGTCTGCATGCTCGGTGCGGACAAGCAAAAGGCGTGGCTCTCGGACATGCGATTTGCCGAGAAGTACGGTTTTCGCCCCGTCGACCGTGCCGGCGAATATCTCCTTTTGGCAAAAAGCTTCGACGGGCCGTCCCCGCACTTTGCGGAAAACGCAAAGAAACAGACGATTGATTCGAACGATCTGACCGTATACTACGACGACCAATGCCCGTATATTGCCGACCGCATAAAGACCCTTTCGGATTATTGCGCGGAGAAAAACATCCCCGCCCGTTTTATCCATGTCGACTCCCTCGAACAAGCAAAATCGCTTCCGTGCGTGTTCGGCAATTTTGCCGTCTTTTACGGCGGAAAATTCATGACCGTCAATCAGATCGACCCGACTTATCTTGAAAAACGGAGGAAAAGCTCCGAATAACACAACCCCCAAAACGAGGCAAGCGTATTTTTCGCAAAGTGTGCTTGCCTTTTTCTGTGGCAAATTCCGTAAATCTCGGAGGAAATATTGACAAAACCGTCGAATTGTTATACAATATAGGAGATAGTAAGAAGCAGAACCCCCTATAAACCTGACGGGAGCTTTCGATATGGAGAATCAAAACAACGCACGCCTTTATACATGCCCGAACTGCGGAGCAAAATTCTCGCCCGACACAACGGGCGGAGTCTGCCCCTACTGCCGCACGGCAAATCCCACGCTCATCGATTCGCAGCGCCGCCGTTATCTCAAACAGCAGGCGCGGAAAAAACAACTGAAAAAAGCGGCTCTTCGCCTCTTTGCGGCGCTGATCCTTCTCGTCGCGCTGATCGTGGGCATCGTCAGCCTTATTTCGCATATTGTGAAAGGAAACGAAGCCATTTTGTTTCCGATCGAAAACATAAGCTCCACTCCCCTTTTCTACACCGATTCGGACGGCAAGATCTACTATGTCGGTAAAGGAAACACTTCGATCCTGATCGGCAAGGGCGAGGTCTCGTCGTTTTGCTCTTCCGAGAAGAACAAGATTACCTATTTTGTTTTTGAGGGGAGCCGCGATCTCGACGCTCTGAACACGGGCGGAGCACAGCTTTTGTACGTGAACGAAAACGGGAACGTCGGCTCGGTCGCCGAATATCCGTACGGAAAGATCCGCATGGTGCAGGGCGGAAACTGCAATTATCTCTACTACCTCATCAACGAAACATTAAGCTCATATCAAAGCTCCTCGCGTCTGTATCTTTACGAGGCGGGTGCCAAAGCGCCCAAAAAGATCGCCGATTTTTCGACCGCGGGCGACTTTGACAATTTCCGCGTATCGCCGAACGGACATTATCTGCTGTACAAGGCACAGGACGACGGCGGAACAAAGCTTATGCGTTATTCGGTCAAGAGCGGTACGAGCGAAAGTCTGGGCGTTAAAAACGCCGAGCCTGTCTCGATCGACAACAAAGGGGCTTATTACAGCTATTTGAAAGACGCGGGACAAGGTACACTTGAATTTTATTTCGAGACAGGGGTATCCGACCGCGAAAAAACCGCTCTTCCCGCAAACGAAGTCGATCGGATTCTCATTTCCTCCGACTGCCGCAGCTTTGTTCTCGAAACGGGGGATCTCACCCTTGTAAAGCCGCTCGGTGCGGACGCCGTTTCGATCGCCGCACGCACGGGCAGCGGGATCGGAATTCGCAAATACCCTCTTCTGTCCGACAGCGCCGAGGTGTCGCCCTACTTC